>Ga0247610_10007734_pt1 | contig 10994 bp, 19 predicted proteins | sample 174DNAGHGhighgp2_FD_193483 | JGI IMG/M metagenome (GOLD analysis project Ga0247610, IMG submission 193483) | Sheep rumen microbial communities from Palmerston North, Manawatu-Wanganui, New Zealand - 1742 DNA GHGhigh gp2 | ecosystem: Host-associated > Mammals > Digestive system > Stomach > Rumen...
CTGCTCGCAGACCTCCTGCGCGTAGACCCTCGCCTCTCTGAGCGCAAGCTCGTCAACGCAACCGTTGACCTGCCGGCCGATCCCGGCGAGCAGCTCGTTGACGCGGTGTGTGATGGATGCGCGAAACGGCAGGACGCCGCTATTGTTGTTCTCTTCCATTTTTCAGTTCCCCTTTATGTTCCCAGACGTAATCGATAAAGATCTCCCAATTGAGCATGATCTGATCGTACACGTCGATCTTCTCCGCGCGAAAACGCGAACTGTGTTCAGACGGAGGCCAGTGCGAGAGGATGATCTCCCATTCACACTTGCTCCAAAAATAATACATCAGCGATTTGCGCACGGCCTCAGCAAAGGCGTCCTTATCTTTGGCGTATTTTCTGGCGGCCTTGCGGCAGTCATCGCGAAAGCCAGGGTGGTCAAAGACATCGTCTGTCTCGATCCTGCCGCTGTTGAAATCGCCGTACCACACCTTCCAGCTCAGCATGGGAGCGGCACCCCAGTGAGCGTGTTCAGATCGAGCGGGCGCACATCATCCTTATCGTAGGAGACGACCGCCATCGGTTGGTTGGCGCCGGTGAACGGCAGGATGCGGATCGGCATACCGAGCATGTGTTCCGCCTGCTTGACGAAGAAGAAGCGGCGGTACATCATCACGAGGATGAGCGCGATGTGGTTCATCCATACAAATGGATAAGTGATCTGTTGTCTGTTCGGACCCATTTACTTTCTCCTTTCGAACAGCGAAAGAAAATCGCTCTCTTTCAGGCAGAGCGAAATGTTCTTGTATCTGACGAGGTAGCTGTCAGGGTCGACAGCTTCAAGCCGCCAGTGCTGATTTGGATGCAGGCCGACGCCGACACCGGCGCCTCCCTCCATACAAATGAAGCATGCGTTTTTACGCGGGCGAATGTCTTTATCATTTTGTGTCATTTCGATGTGTATAAAATCTTAGTTTTATTTTTAGTTGGTTCGGCGGTACTCACCGAATTCTAAGGTGCGCGGCTGCATGAGCGTATCAATCTTTTCCATTACAGCTTTCTGCTCAGCCTCCTGTTCCATTTTCAGCGCGGCGGCATATTCATCGATCCGGCTCTGCCACTCCTCATAGATCGGGCGAAGCAGATCGTTCCGATCCTTCTGCTCCTTCAGTTTGTCGTATCGCGCCTTCCATCTGTGATAGCGGATCGTATCGCGGATTGAGAAGCAGAAATATGTATAACTCCATGACCCCTTCGGTGAGTATCCGACGTAATTGTTATTCAGCGTCCACCCGTATCTGTTGATTTGGTACATTGCCTTAAAGTGATCAAAGCTGATCTTCGCCCGACAATCGCTTCTGCTGAAGGCGTATTCCCCAATTGTAATTCCAGAAGCAACTACGAAGACTACCGCCGCAATGGTCAACAGCGTGCCTACAACGTTCATCATACGCCGTCCTCCGACTCAAACACATACTGCGTATTCTCTGTTCTGACCACGACGCGTGTCCCGTACGGGAGGCCGTCATCATCTATGATATAGGAAGAAGAGACAGCCTTCACTTTTGATGTGTGAATGCGATGCGGAACGCCGTCATCACTGTTTTCGGACAGGAACCAGCCGCGTTCTCCGATGTTGAAGTACGCGAGATAACATATTGTGCCCTCGAGGCCGTTGTGGATGCAGTTTGGGCGCATCGTCGTGAGGCTCACGAGTTTGAACTTGTGACAAAAAGCCTCGTGCGCAGTGTTCATTTATCCACTTCCTCTTTGGTACGGTTGAGCTGCGGCCTGTAGTCAAACGGCTCCTTTCCAACAACCTCATACGCGAGGCTCAGAAGGTCGCTCCCCCTGATCCAGCCGCCGAGGCAGAAGAGCGAATCGTTGATGGCGTGGGATCTCACCCACTGCACAAGGTCATCGGCGCGGATCATGCATTCAGCCATCCCTTCATATAATAGATCGCATCATCGATGTTAGAGACAAGCACGCCATATTCCTTGATGAGGCCGGTGACATATATGTTCTGATAGGAATACTGCTGCTCTCCGAGGGCGGAGGCGCCGCCAAGATCCTTCGCCTCACTGTGCGTCAGGAAACACTGTCTATTATCTGTACAGATGCCGACGATGAACTTCCTGTCGCCGCGGGCGATCTTCTCGTGGAATTTACCAATCTCGGCACATGTTCCGGCGGGGAGGACATCGCCGTCGATGCAGGCAATCAGGATGTCCGTATCGTCCAGGCGGGCGTTGTCGGCAGATGCGACAATTCTTGAGTCGGCAAACTTCTTTTTCCCCTCGACACCATTGATGTCCGTATTCTCCACAGGGCTGTAGAGATCCATCTCCGGAAAGGCGGCACGGAGTTTCGCCGCCCACTCCGTGTTGCGGAGCAGATCGCCGTAGGTAAAGATGCCGCCAGCAAGGTAAGCCTTGAATCGACTCATGCGTTTGCCTCCTGAGCTGGAGCGGGTCTGTCCGGAATATAATGGACGTCGGAGACGCACTCGAAATTATAGATACCGACGACGCGCTTATCCTTGATAACGATAAACGCCTTGCCATCATAGGTGTAGTCTGTAAAAGCGTCCGGCTGCCAATTGATGGTCTCGCCGTTCTTCATGGAAATCCTAAGCATTGTTGTCCTCCTTCTTTTCTTTGAGAATAAAGTTCAAAATTACGCCGAATACAAGGGCGAGCGCCGTGCCGCTAAGAGCAAAGGTCGTGCCGCCGAGCGCGATGCCGCTGATGCCGAGAGACAGGACGGATGAAACGAGGATCAGATTCTTCTGATCGTTCAAGTCTGTATGCTGGAGCATTTTGACGCCCGAACAAGCGATATAGCCGTACAGGATAATCGCCGCACCGCCGAACACACAGCTTGGGATCGAGGCAATGAACACCTGCACCGGTTCGATAAAGGCGAGGAAAATCATCATAATAGCGGCCATACCTGTAACGCGTGTCGACGCGACGCGGGAGAAGCCGACACAGGCGACACCCTCTCCATAAGAGCATGCTCCGAGCCCGCCCCATACAGAGCTGACCAGATTTGCCAAGCCTTCACCGACAAAAATCCTTGCGAGTCCAGGACGCTCGTATAAGTCTTTGCCGATAATGCCGCCGAGCGCGGCGTGGTCTGAGAGACATTCCATCATGGCGCTGACAGTAAAGGCAATGTATATGACAACAACGGGGACCAACTCAGCGCCGAACCCAGACTCGATATGGGAGAGCGCGACATCCGGCATGGAAAAAAGACTCATTCCCCTGAAAGGCGCAAAATCCACCATATTGCAGGCACCGCTGACGGTAAGGACAATCGATGCCAAATAACCTGCAAGCGTTCCAATAAGAAACGGAAGGACTTTCGCAGCCCCTTTCGCGTAATGAGACGTCAAAGCGATGACCAGCGCCGTAAAGATTGCGATCAGTATCCCCCAACTATTTGTCACCCCTTCGATTTGGACGTAGGTTCCGATAAATCCCATAAGCGTAATGCCGATGACCATCGTAACGGCGCCGATCAAAGCGCGCGGGAACACTTTATATATGCTGTCGACCGGGATACGCGAAAAAATCAGGCCGAATACACAGTAGACGATGCAGGTTGTAAGACCGCCAACGGCAACAGCACGATAGCCGCCGACGGACATAGCGATCATTACCGGAGCGACAAACGCCCCGGAGTTTGAAATAAACATTGGAGACTGCCACTTTGTGACGCAGAGATAAACGATTGTAGACAACCCCGCACCGACAAGAGCGCCGCTGACCGCGACACCGCAGATGTTTGCGATGAGAACGGTCGCCACAAATACGGATAACAGGAGCTGCAGGCTGAATAACAGGAGCCTACCGATGGGGAGTCTATCGTCGACGTTATACAGCATTGCACCCCTCCATATAACTTGTTACACCCCATACGACCGGAGCAATAATCGCAAGGATAAACTGCAATGTGTCGCTCCATTGAAGTGTAATGGAATTAAGAAGGAGCGTAAGGGACGCAACATTAAATGCAAAACAGATTAACTTCATAGAAACCCTTTCTATCTGGATTGATGCTCGGCATAAAAGCCGCCGCATTTTACGTTATAGTTCATACCGAAGTCCTTTGGGTCGCGGACGAGCAGCTCCCCGCAATCGCAGAGATGCCCGTCCGCATGATACTCGCTTATCGGCATGCTGATCTCAACTTTTCTGCCGCACGACGGGCAGTAAAAAAGATATTTCATTTGAGAAATTCCTCATAGCGACGGATATACCAGACCGCTTTTTCGAGATCTTCGACGATTTTTGCAGGATCCTTTCTCCCTGCGCGGCAAATATACTTCACGGCGTTTCCGAGATGGAAAGACAGCTTTTGATCTTCGATGAAATCAATGACCTCAATTTTGCCTGTATTATAATGGGATGGGTGGTCGACGTTTTCGACTGCTGCGGCTGAACTGTGTTCGTACACAGTCTCTTCCTCATTTCTGTATTCCTTCATATCTTCTCCTCACTGCACTCCTGTACTTCCGAAACCGCCGCGGTCACGATTGGTAAGCTCATCGACCTCGACGAACTCGATGTCCGGCTGCTTCTCCTGAATACGAAACTGACAGATCCTGTCGTAGCGGTGGATCACCGTGTTCTCCACAGCAAGAATGGGGACGAACCACTGATCGTTATCGCCGCAGTAGCTTTCATCTACAACACCGGGGCTGTTGGGCTGGAGCGTAAAAAAGTTTTTGAATGTGCTGCCGCGCGGTGCGACAAGTGCTTCATAACCATCAGGCAGCTGCATGGCGACGCCGAGCGGGACCTTGCAGAATTCTCCGGCGCGGAGAACAACGTCTTCCGCAGCGCGAAGGTCGATCCAGTCGCCGATTTCGATCTTTTGAACTCTCGGCATATCCGGGTCGAAGTATTTAATTAAAATCTTTTTCGTCATAGGAACTCCTCATATGTTTGCATGGCGTCTTCTTCCTGCGGAGAAACGCCTTTACTTTACGGCAGATAAAGCCGTCTGTTTCATCGATACCGTTATGGTAGTTGAGATGATTGCACTCCTGGCATTCATCCGGAAGATCTTCAAATCTCATTTCAGCTCCTCGGTCTCCCGTTCCAGTGTGTGAGGGCGGTCATAAGAAACATGGCCGCGGCAATGCAATAGACAAGCGTGTCCAAATTCAATTCTCCTTTATGAAATTTGCTCGGCGTACTGCTCCTCATTCGCAAGGTAGACACCGAGAACAGGATCAAAATGCGGTTCTTCATCAGGGCGGAAACGCCCAAACTTCACAATGATGTTTGGCATCGACATGAGAAAATGAAGTTCGCCGTCGATCTCCTCCTTCCGATAGCCGGTGTAGATGACGACAGGGTCCGTGCAACCGTACTGCATGCGGAGCTTCTGCAGGAACGGGAAGAGCTCACCCCACTGGTCGAAGGGTTCAAGACCGCCGAAGACGATGGCCTTGCTGATTGGGTTACTCAGATAGCGCCGGATCAGGTAATCGTCGTCGGTGTGGATCGGGTCTGCGTTTGCGAGGTCTGCATTCTGGCAGACCTGATTTCCGCACTCCTTGTCACATTTGAATGAACAGGTCGTTGTGCTGATGAACATGGATGGGACTTTGTAGTTGACAAAGTCTTCATCTGTGATACCTTTCAACCACATTACTGCATCACCCCGTCATTTGAGAGGACATTCATCCAGCGTCGCTTATCGAATTCCGCCTTGCGGATCTTCTGATAGCTTGAAATCGGCGTGTAAAACCCTACGACACGCGCATATGTGTCGGCAGCGGGCTCACCGCATACCGGACAGCGCGGTTCTGATATGAACGCATGCTTATGTTTGCAGACAGAAATCTTCGTGGTGAATGCGAAGTAGATCACACCCTGCGACGCAACGTAGTTCAGCATCTGCCATGCCGTATCCTCGTTCGGGAAACGGTTTTCGATATTGATATGCGCGATGCAGCCGCCGCCGCACTTCTTATCGAAGAGATTGCCGAGGCGGCATTTCTCATGAATGGTGCATTTCTCCATGAGCGGGATCCACTGATTACTGTAAATAAAGTATTTGTTCTGCTCATACAGCAAATTATCGGCCTGGCAGATGACGCCGGCGCAGTTTTCAGCGGGGATCATCTCGATATTGAACGAGAAATCACACTCAAAGCTGTCTTTGACCTCATTCATGGCGTCGAGAATCTGCGATGCAAACTTAACGGCCTCGTCGGAGTAACTCTTACAGCCAAGCTCGTCAGTGTTGATCAGGCCAAAGAGATCCATGACTTCATACATGCCGATGCCGCCGATGGTGCAGAACTGTTTATCCAGTTCAACGGCGCCGTCCTGATAGTTCGGCAGGAGCCCCTTCTCAATATTGCGTTGAATGATGTGGCGCATGGCCGTCAGCGCCTTGCAGTCGAGCAAAACGCGCTGACGCAGGATCTTCAGATACTTTTTCTTGTCGAATTCGCTTTCATAGGCGATGCGGACAAGATTAATTGTACTGACACGGCAGGAACCGACGGATAATGCCGTTCCGCCGATGGAGTTGATGAAAGCATCGAGCTTCTGCGTGTCGGAAAGCAGACGGCAGCAGTTGGAGAGTACGCCGACATTGTCCGAAACGAAGAAGTTGGAGTCGGACCAGCGCATGTTGTGGTCTGAGCACCACCGAGCATACGCTTCGTCGGCAAACTTGCCATCCTTATACAGGAGCGAGTAAGTTAAAACCGGATAAGTAAACATATTGGTCTCGCGGATCTCGCTCACAACTTCCATAAAGACCTTCTGGCACTCCGCCATGTCGTCGATGTGGTCGATGGCGAGCGTTCCGTCCGGGAACTCCATACCGCCGAACAGAGACTCAAGATATGGATGATCGAAGATCGAAATATTTGTAAAGGCGCTCTGGTCGATCCTCAGAAACGGCTGATTAAGCCTGTAGATCAGCTTCTGGAACTGCTGACGGAGGTAATAATCCGGATCCTTCATGTAGTATCCGTCCTCCACGTCCTTCTTCCAGAAGTACCACGCCCAGATCAGGACGTTCGGCATGCCGACTGCACCGCTCTGGCGGTTGGAGAGGAACGAGACAAACTCGATCACGTCATCAAAGTATGTAGTCAGATGCCTCGGCGCTTCGTTGTTATAGTTGTCGAGGAAAAACAGACCCTCCGTCGCGAGACGGGTAAAGTCGTTCGCCCAGCAATACGGGAAGTAGCTGGCGGTTGTGGAGTCGTTGAGGTAAAAAGCCCTGCTGAACTCCGCCCTGAGCCACTGCTTTGCGGTGCGAAGCCCCCACATCTTCTTGATCTCCATGAAGATCTTGTTGAGACCAAAGAGCTTGTCCTCGCTCTTGGCTTTCTCCGTCATAAAGGAGCGGATATCCTTGTGATTCGCGTTCGCATTGGGGTCGATGCTGGAGTCGGCAAGCGTGTCCTTGTCGACAAAGTTGTCAATGAATTCGGAGAAGTCAAGCTGGCTCGGGTGGAGACCGTTCAGGTACTCAAAATCCTCACCGTATTCTTTTTTAAGTTCTTCGAGATAGCGCTCGAAATCTTTTGATAATCTCAGCTGAATTTCCACGTATTACTCCTTCTGACCGTTCGCCCATTTGACGGCATCGCCGAAGGAAAGAAGCCTATCCCCGACCATCAGGGCGGGCGCCTCTGTCATGCCGAGACGCTGCATCTCCTCCACGTCGTCACACACGGAGTAGGCAACGCCAGACAGATCAAGCTTCTTTTTCAGGATGCCGCATTTCGGGCAACCGGTCGTATAAAAAATGATTTCCCCTTCCATTCCGTTCCTCACTTTTTGATTGCACGGATCAGAGCGGCAGCGCCGAACAGCACCCCGGCGAGCGCGGCGACACCTACGACCGGGACTTCGAATACGGTGAGTTCCTCGGGCTCGCAAAGCTCGTCGTCAAAGTCATCGCAGAGATCATAATGATCGCAGGCTTCGCAGTCGCCGCAGCAGTGATCATCTACAAGAAGATCGGACGCATCATCTTCGACATCGTCATCAATGTCATCTTCGGTGTCGTCTTTCACTTTTTCTGCGACATCATTCAGGTATTTGGCGAACTTCTTGTAATCATCCGTCCGGATCATGTTGCCGTTGCCGTCCATATAGCAGAAGCTGACGTTTTCCATGGGTTTGCGCATAAGCTTTTCAAAGAAATTCCACATATTCTTTCTCCTTTTTCTTAATCAACAAATTCGTCCGCGTGCCGGCTGATCCAGCCGCGATGGTTCTGCGAAAGGCTGCAGAACGCAGCGCGGTCGCAGGATTCAAAGTGTTTCATGTATCGCACAAAGCCGCTTTTGGACGGATCGTCCATATCACACTGCAAGTCGTGCCCGATCACGACGACCTTAGTATGGGACCCGATGCGCGTCAGAACCTTTTTGAGCTGTGAGGCGGAGAAATTCTGCGCCTCATCAAGGATCACGACGGCGTTATCGAGGTTTGTGCCCCTGAGAAAAGTGTCGGTGATACAGGTGATAAACCCGGTTCCGTTTTTCTGATTCACCATAGACTCGGTATTGATGGCGGTGTTCGGATTGACGTTGCAGTTGACAAGCGCCTGCCAGAAAGCCTCGAAATAGACAGAAGATTTTTCCGTAAACGACCCGGGGAGATACCCCTGCTTGCGCTCCCCGTACGGGGAGACGATATAGACGATGTTCGGGAATACCCCGTACTCCGAGAGGAGCACGGCGGTGCCTGCGGCGATCGTGGTTTTACCCGTACCGGCCTTGGCATTGCAGAAAACAATGTCGTAATCCGGCGACCAGATCGCGCTTGCAAATTCCTCCTGCTCAGGGTCAAGTTCCATACCGAAAAACATCTTCGGGTCGAGCTTTGCCGGGATATCCGGAACAGATTCCGGCTGTGCTTTCCTTTTTGCGGCCATGTTACATACCTCCGTGCTTTGGTAGTGTCTCCTTTGATTCTTGAGCGGTCTTCGTTATGGGGTCTGGACAAGACGCCTGTATTCGTCCATCCAGAAATACGTTCCTTTTTTGGAAAAGGATGCGCAGTAGACCACGTCGCCCTTTTGAAAGGGCTGTTTTTTATAATTGGATTCCCTTACGGTCATACGAGACGCTTTCCCGCTTCCGATCGACACGGTGCTGACGCCGCGCCCCCATACGCTGCCGTTCTTTTTGTCAGTAAGCGGCCAGATATCCGTGACGTACAGCTTTCGGCGGTCTTCCTGCTTGCCGGAGCAGTACCCGGCGTAGCCCATGACCTCAATGAAGTTATTCACCTTGGTCACATCGTCCAGATCCGGGAATCCGGCTGCCTTTACAAGAGCCTCCGCCTCGATCAAGACGGCGTGCGTGTCAAAGAGCGTATAATTCTTCGCTTCGCCGCCGGATTTTGTGACGCCGACGGCGTATTTCCGGATCAACGGCTCAAGAGGTGTGCCGTCGACCAGCCTCTTGGCAAGCTGCTTGGCGCAGCCCTTCTTAAACGTATCGGCAAAGAGGCTGTTGATACGCAGAAGCTCGCGCTGATTGCCGAATTCTGAAAAGAAATCCAATTTGATGAGGATATCGAGCTGACGGCTGTTGATGCTGGTTTTCGCGTCGAGCCCATAGAGCACATCGACAAAATGGTCGAAGCGCGCGCTGTGCGCGAGGTCATACATTTCGTCCGCAAGCTGAGTGCTCATGTATTTTACCGAAGAGAGCCCCTTCGCGATTACGTTTCTCTCTTCGTCGAAGGAGTAATCCCCCCGTGACACGCCCCATTTCGGCATAGTGACAGGGATATCGATCTTCTTGGCGTATTCTGTCCCGTTTCGGATATCGTCTTCGTTGGCCGCGTTGTTAAGAAAAGAGGTAAGGAACGCGAGCGGATAATAGTGGCGGTAATAACCACAGAGATAGCCGAGCAGACAGTATGCAATTGAATGGTTATACCCAAATTGGTAGCTTGCGCTGTCTTCGATGATCTGCAGGAATTCCTTCGCCTCCTGCTCGGCAACTTCGCGCGGCTGGTTGGACTTACTGCAGTAACCCTCGAGGATCGATGGGAGTGCGGCGTCAAGCCTGTCCTTCTGTTTCCTGCCGATCGCGCGGCGGATATTATCGGCCTGTGATCCGGAAAGCCCGCATATCTGCTGCAGGAACTTGATGGTGTCCTCCTGATAGACGAGGTAGCCGAGGTTCTCTTTCAGCAGATCGTCGATCAGCGGAGACGGGTTCTTGTGGATCTTATGAGCGAGGATCTGGTCACGGTATGATGCGCCGGATGGACGGATACAGGCCGTCACAAGGGACATGTCCGCGATGCTGTCCGTGCCGAACTTTCGGAAACACTGGGCTGCGTAGTCGCCTTCAAACTGGAAGATCGCCGTGAGATCGGAGCGCATGTCTTTCCATACCGCTTCATCGCACCAGTCGATTTCATTCGTTTTTGGGTATGGTCTGCCAAGAAGTCTGCAGCAGTCCCGGATGACCTGAACGGTTTTGAGCACAAGAAAGTCATATTTTGCAAGCCCGGTGTCGTGTGCCTCTTCCATGTCCAGAAGCAGGCAGTTCTCACCGTCTTTGAGGAAGACCCCATACTCCTCGATCAGATTCACGGGACTGATGACCATGCCGGCCGGGTGTACGGATTGTGATACCTTCGTCCCGGCGAGGCCGTCGTAGTAATAAAAGAGCTCGCTGTACTTTTCCCGTGCTTTCCTTTCGCTGATCTCAAAATCTGACTTGATCTTCGCGACTCTCTGGAGGCTCCACGGGTTCTCCTCCCCGCTGTTCCCGTGTTCGAGCGCCCACTTCCTCGCGAGATAACGGCCGATCTCGTCAATGACCGCTTTGGACTGTACCGTGCCGTAGGAAGCGACGCGGGCGGTCTTTTCATTTCCGAACCGTTCGATGATGTGTTTGAAGATCGCGGGCCGGTCCGATTCCACGCAATCTATGTCGATATCTCCGATTTCTTCCCTGTCCTCATTGCAGAAGCGGGAGAAAACCGTATTCCA
>Ga0247610_10007736_pt1 | contig 10992 bp, 4 predicted proteins | sample 174DNAGHGhighgp2_FD_193483 | JGI IMG/M metagenome (GOLD analysis project Ga0247610, IMG submission 193483) | Sheep rumen microbial communities from Palmerston North, Manawatu-Wanganui, New Zealand - 1742 DNA GHGhigh gp2 | ecosystem: Host-associated > Mammals > Digestive system > Stomach > Rumen ...
ATGCACGTACGCCGGAGGGTTGTGACAGCACGACTATCCTCCAGTTGACGGTTCATCCGTTAGTCGATACCATCATCACCGTCTGCGACAATGAGCTGCCAGTCATCTGGTCCAACAGATGGAGCGGTAAGCAGGAGCAGTTCTACAACGCCGGTCTTTATCGTAACGATAGCATCATCAACGGAGAGAAACGATTCTACGGTATTCAAGTCAATGTCAACAAGCAAGTCTTCGATACCATCCGCGCATCCATCTGCGAGGGTTCGTCCTATCCGTTCGTAGGTAAGGACATCAAGGTTGCAGGTATCTACCGTGATACGACCCAAGGTGCTAACGGTTGTGACTCCATCACTACCCTCATACTCACCGTCAACCAACCGTTCTACAGCCTCATCAAGGAGGACATCCTGGACGGACAGTCGGTGGACTTCTACGGTAATACCTATACCACCACCGGTACTTACACGCATTATGCACGTACGCCGGAGGGTTGTGACAGCACGACTATCCTCCAGTTGACGGTTCATCCGTTAGTCGATACCATCATCACCGTCTGCGACAATGAGCTGCCAGTCATCTGGTCCAACAGATGGAGCGGCAAACAGGAGCAGTTCTACAACGCCGGTCTTTATCGTAACGATAGCATCATCAACGGAGAAAAGCGCTTCTACGGTATTCAAGTCAATGTCAACAAGCAAGTCTTCGATACCATTCGTGCTTCCATCTGTGAGGGGAGCGAGTATCGATTCAACGGTAAGCCGATGACTGTAGCCGGCATCTACCGCGACACGCTCGTAGCGGCGAACGGTTGCGATAGCATCAAGACCTTGATCCTGACGGTAAACAAGCCCTACTATAACTACAAGGTAGAGCACGTGTTCGAGGGTCAAACCGTGACCTTCTTCGGCAACACCTACTCTACCACCGGCACCTACTACCATTACGGTACCACGCCGGAGGGTTGCGATAGCACCTCGGTACTCCAGCTCATCGTTCACCAGTGGGTAGACACCACAGTGACCGTTTGCTCGACCGAACTGCCGTACCTGTGGATCAATAAGTGGGATGGTTCCGTTACACCGCTGTACGCAGCCGGAACCTACCGCAACGACACCACCTTCTACAACGGCGAGCGCATGTACTACGGCTTGCAACTGATCGTTAAACAGCCGACGGATACCACGATCTACCGCGAGATCTGTGAGGGTAGCACTTATTCCTTCCACGGTCAGGCGCTGTCCGAGAGCGGTGAGTACCGCGATACGATCCGCAACACCAGCGGTTGCGACAGTATCATCATCCTGCACCTTAACGTGCTGCCGAAGTTCTATCATGTCATCGACCGCACGATCTACGAAGGCGACATCGTTCACTTTGAGGGACAGACCTACTCCGCTGCGGGTACCTACCCCGTTCGTTATCAATCGTCCTTCGGTTGCGACTCGATCGTTGAGTTGCATCTGACGGTAGCCCGTCTGTATGACGACTCGGTATCCGTCTGCGCGAACGATCTGCCGCTTGCATGGCGTGGACAGAAGATATACGAGTCCGGTGTTTATCGAGACACCGTCACCGACACCTACGGCAAGACCTCTGTCATCGGTCTGAAAGTGACCGTTCTGCCGATTGCCAAACTTGAAGAGCCGATCATCAAGACCATCTGTGAAGGCGACTTCTATAAGTTCGGCGACTCAATCCTGACTAAGCAAGGAACGTACTACGATACCCTCACCGCGGCGAACGGTTGTGACTCTATCGTCACCCTCGTACTCCAGATACAGCCATCCGTTTATCAGACGGATGTACGCCGTATCTTCGAAGGTGACTCGGCATTCTTCAACGGCGTTTGGTACAAAGAGTCCGGCGTCTACGAGAAGCGTGTAGTTAATGAATACGGGTGTACGGACACCTATCAGATGATCCTGACCGTACTCAAGTCCTTCAACGTCGATACGACCGCCGTCATCTGCGACAGCGACCTGCCGTTCATCTGGCGCGGTATCGAGTACAACGAGACAGGCGACTATTCGCTGCCGATCGCATGGACCGATTCATCACGCGTAGTAAAGACTCTGCACCTGACGGTCAACAAGTCCTTCTATGGAGAACGGACCATCTCGATCTGTGCCGGCGATACCTTCCTGTTCAAAGGTAGGCAGTATTTCGATAGCGGTGAGTTCAACGATACCATCCCGTCAAACAACGGTTGCGACTCGATCATCAAGTACATCATCGCTATGCATCCGACCTTCGATAAGATCTTCGAGAAGCATATATCGGATAAGCAACCATACGACTTCCACGGACGTATGCTGTCCCAGACAGGTACCTATGAGTGGACCGGTAAGACGGTTAACGGTTGTGATAGTATAGAGCACCTGCTCCTGACTGTTCACCCGTCTTTCTTCCAGTCTGACACCATCGATCTCTGTCAGTCCGACTCGATCAACTATCCGTACGTTTGGCAAGATGAGAACGGACGACTCATTGAGACGATCTCTGAGACCGGCGTTTATACCGACAGTGTACTCACGGCTTACGGTTTCGATAGCGTTCATCAGTTGGTAGTTTACGTCCATCCGTCTTACTTCGTTCGCGAGCAATACGAGATCGGTGAAGGCGAGGTACTCAAGATCCACGGCGAGAACATCTCCGAGCCGAAGATCTACTTCGATACCCTGCGCACGATACACGGTTGCGACTCCGTCTTCCATATAGTCGTTAACCGCAAGCGTACGCGTGAGTTCACCTGGAGTAAGACCATCTGCCAGGGTGACTACTACGACTTCTTCGGCCGCAAACTCACCCAGACGGGACAGTACAAATATACCTCGCAGTATAAGGACAGTATCGTCACGCTGACCTTGACCGTTAACCCGGTAACCTATTCGGAGAAACGTATCGTGATCACCGATAAGTCCACCTCGTACATCGGTAAGGACGGCAAGACCTACTATACCTATATCCACGACGGTAAGTTATACGACAGCTTGCAAGTAGGCAACAACCTCTTCGTGGAGCATGAGGTGAACCATTACGGTTGCGATAGTCTGGCACGCCTCATCATCGTCGTATCCAGTCACTACTCCGACTGGACTCCGATGCCGCTGTGTCCGGGTTCGGAGATCAAGATTGACGGCGATACGATCCGCCAAGCCGGTCTCTATACCTTCCTCCGTCGCAGCCGCGTAACCGGAGAGATGGATAGTATCTGGCGCGTAGAGGTATACGATGCTCCGGCTTATGAGTTCGACCTCCACACCGAGATGTGTGATGGCGATACGCTGTTCATCGGCAACAAGCCCGTTACACGTGGTGGTCAGCAAGATGTCATTCTCAAGACCGTGGACGGTTGCGACTCGATCTTCCACCTCGACGTGAAGATCCATCCGTCCTACCGCTTCGAGACGAGTGCTACGATCTTCGATTATGAGACCTACACGTGGGATCAGAACCACCAGACCTACAACGTAAGCGGCGTTTACGAGAAGTCCTTCCCGACCAAACAGAATCCGGATTTCAGCTGCGACAGTACTTATGTGCTAAAGCTGAACGTAATCACTACCAAGCGGGTGAACACCGAGTTCACGCTCTGCGAGGGACAGGAATACACTTGGCGTGGTAAGACCTACACGGAGGAAGGCTTCTACACCGATACGGTGGCGAACAAAGCATCCCTGCAGTCGGCGATCTACACGCTCCACTTGATTGTAGCGCATCCGACCTATATCAGTACCGCTACAGCCGGTGAGATATGTGCCGATGACAAGAACTTCCAAATCACCTTCACCTATACCGGTGTCAAGCCGACGTCCTACAGTATCTACTACGACCAGTTGGCAAAAGACGAGGGCTTCGTGGATGTCATCGACCAGCCGTTCCTCGGAGAGGACCGCTTCGCGATCGGCGATGTACCGGCGAAACCGGAAGTGATCTACCTTGATCATACGGCATATATCCGTCCGAACAAGTACACGATGAGTCTCGTGCTCGACAACGGCGTCTGCGGTATCAGCCGCGCCGATAATATCGAGCTGACCGTCAAGTACCCGAGCTGGATCTTAGAGCAGAACTGGAACGATATCGTCGTACCGCTCAAGCAATCGCTCAACGGTGGATACGAGTTCTCGCAAGTAGACTGGTTCGTCAACGGTGTTCGTCAGCAGAACAATGGTAAGGGTTACCTGCAGCATAGCTTCAGTGACGGCGACGAAGTGGTAATGGTAGCTACCCGTAAGGGTGAGAACTACTCCATCGAGACCTGTCCGCTCGTCATCGGTCTCCAGCAGAACCTATCGTACGACGATCCTATCCTCGTCTATCCGACCCAGGCTCCACGTGCGCGTGCCCGCGTTAAAGTAAAGGTATCGCGCGCAGGTGCGTATGAGTTGTATAGCTCGACCGGTATCCTTCTCTCCGGCGGTCAACTCGACAGCGGTGAGAACGAACTAATCCTGCCGGCAACCTGCGGTATCTACTTCATCCGCGCTACCCAAGGCGACGAAGTGACGAGCCACAAAGTGCTCATCTACTAAACAATAAACCCCGCGAAATGTTCGCGGGGTTTATTGTAAAATCTCAAATATCAAATATCAAATGTCTTTCGCCAGAAAGATGCTGTAATATCTGTCCAACTGTCGTCTTCCCGTTTGTAAAGCCGTTGGTTGGTCTTCTCACTCTTCAGTCCGCCGAGCGCTTCGATATACGGGCCGAGTTTGACGTAATCAAAAGCCTTCTCATCCTTCGGCATGTTCATTCGTCCCGAATACCACGCCGTTTTCAAACCGCCGACTTTCAAGTACTCGGCCCTTTTCGCTACCTCTTCCGGCTCAGCATCGCCGCCCATGAAAGCAACGCAGGTGATAAGCCCTTTATAGCGGCCCGTCAGATCGTCCAACAATTCTTCGTTCACTTCCTCCCCGATGTCCTCCGCCAAATGCGGGCTGTGGCATCCGGGGCAGTGACATGGACAATTAGAGAGATTAAGGGCGAGTGTTACCTCGCCCGGAATCTCTTGAAAAACGATGTCAAAAGAAGCTACTTTCAGCATTTCGGTGCTTTCTGTTTCTCTGCGTAATAGCGTCGAGCCGCCTCTTTCTGACGTGCCTCCGAGAAGTTCGATACACGCTTCATGTAACCGATCACGCGGGTCAGATAGTCCACGTTCTTGCTGTGGCAATGCGGACACTCCTTCAGATAACGCTTGTCGATATGACCGCAGTCGTTACAAATCGTGTTCGGGATATTGAAGGTGAAATAGTTACATCCTTCGACAGCCGCTACGCGCAACAACTGACGGTACTGCTCCTGGCTCAGATGCTCCTCGAGGTTGCAGTGCAGTGCGCTACCACCCGTCAGATGCTCGATGTACTTACGTCCGTGCAGACGGAAACGATCGAGTACGTTCAGGCTCTTGTCCTCTACGATGTAGAAATAGCTGTTGTAGCAGTCGCGCGGAACAACATAACCGTCTTCGCGGTCCCATTTCGCATGCTTCACACCTACGTTCTCTGCCGGGATCATCTCGCAGTTGAACATCACGTCCTTCGTGCGGTACTCTTTGTTCTTCTTCTCGATGATACCGAGCAGCTCCTGCACGAAGTGTGCGTACTCCGGCGTATCCTTGATCTCCAGACCCAGGAACTCAGCAGCCTCTACCAAACCGTTCACACCGATCGTCAGGTACTGACGGCCGATATTGATATAGCCGGCGTCGAACAGCGGCAGCATACCGCGCTCTTGCAACTGCTTGAGGTTCTCGTTGTAAGCCAACTGCACCTTGTGCATCAGGTCCACGATCTCTTCTACATAAGCCTGGTACGGGATGTTGTTACGCACCGCGTACTGGATAGCACGGTTGAGGTTGATGGTGAGCACCGACTTCGAACCCGTCGAGATACCGCCTGCACCCAGCGTGTAGCTGAAGCTGTTGTCCGTGATCGCGTTACGCAGACGGCAGCAGCTGGAGAGGCTGTCGGCGTTGTCGGATACGTAGGTGAAGAACGAGTGACCCTTCGCGTACATCTCTGCCGTGAAATCGCCGTACTCCTTGTCCTTGATATCGCCGTTCTCAGCCAGCAATGCCATCGTCTCAACCGGGAAAGTGAGCACGGTGCGGGTACGCTCCTCGTTGAACCAGTTCATGAAACGTTTCTGCAACCAGTTCAGGCCCTCCCAATGCGGTGCCTCACCGTTCGGGAAGCGGAAGTGCTCGAACAGGCTCTGGAAATAGTAACGGTCGTAGTAGCTGATGTTCCAGAATACCGACTGGTAGTTACGCGCACCGGAGGGTTGGTTCAGACTGTAAACCACCTGCTGGAAGTAGTCGCAGATCACCTGGTCGATCGTACGGCGTTTGATGCTCAAGTCCACGATCTCGTCCGCACGCTTGTAGTAGTCCTCGCCGTATTCCTGCTCAATGAAATAGTTCATATACATAAGGAACTCGGGCGTAGCGCACGCGCCTGAGAGCATGCTCGATACCATGAAGACCATGTTGATGAACCCACCGCAGAAAGACTTGAGGTTCTTCGGAGGCGTTGCATTGCCGCCGATGGATTTCGTACCGCCGATGAGCCAAGGATACATCGTGATGGATGCACAGTAGTTCGCCAGGTTCGTCTCGTCGTTCTTGTAGATGAAGTGCTGATTGAGCAAGCTCATGTACTTGTCGCTCAGCTCCTTACCGAACATCTCTTTGATGCGCTCGGTCAACAGACGACGGTTCAGACGAATGAAGCCCTGCTTCGGCAGCTCACCGATGAGCGTCGCGATGTTCTTGTGCTCCACGTTCGCATTCGCGTCGAATTTCGAACCCTCTGCTGCGTTACTTGCCTGCACGTAGTTCATCATGAAGTCCAGACGACGCTGCGTCTCACGATCCTCTGTGTGACCCTGGCGATAGAGAATGAACGCTTTCGCTACTTGATAGTAACCCTCTGCCATGAGTGCTACCTCCACTTGGTTCTGAATCTCCTCGACCGTCAGATCGTTATGTACTCGTAAGTGCGAGAGGATAGCCCCTAATGTCTCTTCCGTCGCAAACGCACCTACTGCTAAGAATGCCTTCGAAATGGCATTTTTGATTTTGTCAATGGTAAAAAGTTCCTTCTTACCGTCACGTTTGATAATGTATGTTTCCATAATATGTCTATATATATTCCTATTGTCAGTCAAAAAATCGGGACGTAAACCTGCCTGAGGCAGTTTGCGGACCGAAAAGCGGAGGCATAAGTCGCCCGTCAATTTAGCGGAGTGGTATTGACCATTGCGATCTTATTGCTGAACGCGAGCGAAATCGAGTGCAAAGGTACTACATTTTTTTGAATTGTGCAAATTTTTTGACAAAAAAAGTTATTAACAATTAGCAAAAGTTATCCAAAACAAAAACACAAGCCGCTGATTTTCAGCGACTTGCATTTTTAAAAATATTCAAAAGTTGTCCAAAATAAAAAGTTATCAACAATTCATGGTCAACTTTTTAGAAAATTTAACTTATTTTAATCTTGCGCCAATTACATCGAACTCAACACCATTCTTGCGGATGATGAGTTGACCATTGCGGAGCGCCTTTACTACCTTGCCGGCAGCCTCTACGTTCTGTACAGCCGTACTGTGCTCGCCGTATCCGATCACATTATAGTGCCCCTGACCATCTTGCGTGCCATCCATCCAGTAACCTTCGTAATTGAAGTCAGTAATATCGACTGTCTGCGCACCGCTACCGTTGTTCACCACGATACCTACTGCAACATCCGGTACGCCGATCACGAACTGAGTCTCCTGCATATTGTTGACTACAGTCTTGGTAACCAAAGTACCCGGCCATGCACCATAAGGCTCGCCGCCGTTAGCATCCCATGCATAAACATATGCGGTACCCCAGTTCAGGTTATCCGTCAGCATGAACGAAGATGCAATCTTTACATAGTGGAACAGGATATAAGAAGCCTCACCATTACGTATTGTACCGTAAATCGGAGCCGCCAAAGCCACATAGTCGCCCGTAGTTGCGTCTTCACCAAGGTAATCTGCTACACTTACGTTCATATCTCCGGCAGCGGTATAGTAGGACATATAACCTCCCCCAGCTAAGTACTCAATCCAGTCATCTGCCTCTTTATTGATAGAAGCTTGGGTGTAATCACTCTGATACGAATCATAATCTGCTTTCGTCTCGATGAAGAAGAAATACGAATCATCATTGGTGGTATTCACATTTACCGTGTCATTTACACACGAAAGCGTGATCACGTTATTCGACATAGCAAAACTATTTAGAGTCATAACAAATACATTACCGTCGCGTCCAAGCAAGGTGGCTACTACGTGATACGAGCCATCCTCATTCATGCTGACCACAACAGTACCTTCTTCGAAGTGAATCGTTTCACCATCTGCACTGAGGTACGAGTAAGAATAATCCAGATCATCATTAGTGTAAGTACCAATCGCCGTTGTACGGGTCTTGTCGGTTACGTTGGACAGCGTTACGAATACTGTAGAATCTGCGCTGTAACCTCTGATTTGCCACCAGCCCTGTGCAATCTGCTGGTCGTTCATATTCAGATCGTCGATTGCAATAGAAATGGTATCACCGGTGATGATAACCGGAGCATCCAGAAGATCGATATCAACCTCGGAACCATATTGTTGCATCAACTGATAATAATAAATGAAATAATTATAATCATCATCACTTTGAGTCGTCATATATTGCTGATAATAGTAGAGAGCATATTGATAAGCCAACCTATACATTTGATAAGCTTCAGCATTATATGCAGAAACCTCTACGATAAAGTCGAAATCAAACGAACGGCTGAGCGTATCTACGAGGCCGGTTGCAGATACATGATACTTCGAACTATTCTGACCCTCGGAATCATAAGCGATAGCGAAAGCGCCTTGCAGCGCTACAGTATCACCGACAGCAGGAATGTGCTTAACCATCGCGTTCTTGCTTGCATCAGCTACATAGTTACCGGCAATCTTCTTGGTCTCACCGTTCTTGAACATGAACGAACTTACGAGGTTGGTATCTGCATTAAAGGTCGTCAACTCCCATACGCTATCCGTCGGATAGTATGCGCACTCTGCGAAAGTAATGCCGCTAACCTCATCATTCGTTAACAAACGAACTACGTGAGCCTTCAATGCCTTGGGAGCTTTAATAGCAGCAAACGATTCAACGTCGATCTTCTTCGTCTCCATACCTGCCTTCATAGCAGAGAGATCTTGATTCTTAACAGCAAACTGCGGTGCGGCAGTAGCACTCAACACGAGCACCAGAACGCACACAAAAGAGAAAAATTTCTTCATTTCAAATTGGTTTTGAGTTAATGATAAATTCTATCGTTGTTCCCAAAACGGCTCGCCGAAGCGAGCCGTTCAGGAATATTCAGTCGTTTGAATTACTTAACGAGCGTACCGAATGCGTTGTACTCAGCACCGTTCTTGCGGATGATCAGTTGACCGTTGCGCAGGAACTTAACTGCCTTCACAGCCTTTGCCTCTACGTTCTCAACACCATCCGGAAGAACAACCTCGAACAGCAGATACGATGCATCACCGTTACGAACGCTGTTGTTGTAGATCGGAGCTGCCAATGCTACATACTCACCTGCCTCCAGATCCTCACCGAAGAAGGTGCTCATGAGCAGATAAACATCGCCTTGGAGAACGAAATCCGATACAGCACTCTTACCAGCCAGATACTCAATCCAAGAATCAACCTCTTCGTTCAAAGAAGCCTGCTTGAAATCAGACTCATACTGATCATACTCTGCTTTCGTCTCGACAACAAAGAAATACGGATCATCGTTAGACGGCAGGAATACAAGGGTATCGTTTGCATAAACCATCTGGATCTTGTTCTCCGACAGCGGGAAGCTGTTCAGCGTCAGATCATATACATTACCGTCGCGACCCATCAAAAGGGCTGTAACATGGTACGAACCATTCTCATTCAGGCTTACCTCTACATTACCTTCATGGAAGTGAATCGTTTTACCATCTGCTCTGAGGTAAGAATATTGATAATCCATCTCCTCGTTCTTGTAAGTACCTATTGCCGTAGCACGAGTGGTATCAGTCAGGTTGGACAGCGTTACGAATACTGTAGAATCTGTACTGTATCCCAAAATTTGCCACCAACCGGCCGTAGCCTGTTTGTCGTTCATATTCAGATCGTCGATTGCAATAGAAATGGTATCTCCCGTCGGAATAACCGGAGCATCCAGAAGATCAATATCAATCATAGCTTCATATTGTTGCATCATCTGATAGAAGTACATGAAATAATTATAATCTTCCTCACTTTGAGTCGTCGAATATTGCTGATAATAGTAGAGGGCATACTGATAAGCCAACATATACATTCGATAAGCTTCAGCATTATATGCAGAAACCTCTACAATAAAGTCATAATCAAACGAACGGCTGAGCGTATCTACGAGGCCGGTTGCAGATACATGATACTTCGAGCTCTTCTCACCCTCAGAGTCGTATGCGATAGCAAAAGCACCTTGCAGCAGCACCGTATCACCGACAGCGGCAACGTGTTGAATAGCTGCCTTCTTATTAGCATCTGCTACATAGTTACCAGCTATTTTATTGGTCTCACTGTTTTTGAACATGAAAACCGTTACAACGTTCGTATCCGCATCAAAGGTCATCAACTCCCATACGCTATCCGTCGGGTAGTATGCGCACTCTGCGAAAGTAATGCCGCTAACCTCATCATTCGTTAACAAACGCGTCAGGTGAGCCTTCGATGCCTTGGGAGCTTTAATAGCAGCAAACGATTCAACATCGATCTTCTTCGTCTCCATACCTGCCTTCATAGCAGAGAGATCTTGATTCTTAACAGTAAACTGCGGTGCAGCTACTGCACTCAGGGCAACTAAAATGCCCATGAAAAGTGTAGAAATCTTTTTCATAATCTTTTTTGTTTTGTTAAAATAAACGTTATTGTTTTGTTTTGATTTTCTT
>Ga0247610_10007737_pt1 | contig 10990 bp, 22 predicted proteins | sample 174DNAGHGhighgp2_FD_193483 | JGI IMG/M metagenome (GOLD analysis project Ga0247610, IMG submission 193483) | Sheep rumen microbial communities from Palmerston North, Manawatu-Wanganui, New Zealand - 1742 DNA GHGhigh gp2 | ecosystem: Host-associated > Mammals > Digestive system > Stomach > Rumen...
TGGGATTTGAAAACACTCGCTGGTGGGGCTAAGTTTTTCCATAACCTCCTGATGATGAATGAGATGACCGAGATTAATTTCTCGGTCATTTCATATTTACAAATCTTCAGAATTTAACTATATTATAGACATAACGATGAGGTTATGACTATGAATACAACACATTTTGTAATGATGAATAACATGAATACCATGAACATGATTAACCACATGAATATGATTCATATGACTTACCACAACAATACAACGGAAACGGTGTCCAATGTTGTGTTCACCGGATGGGATGTAATGATTATCATTGTTGGATCCATTCTGCTCATCTGGGGTGGTGTGAAGGTCACGGATTGGATGCTGGACAAGACATATCCCATGAAGGAACCGTGGGGATCTATCATGTTCATCATCGGAATGTTTAGCTACGTAATCGTCGGTGTCGTGGTAATTAGCATGCTTGTGTCTCTGGTTTAACGAAAGGTTTTCCATAACCTCCTGATGATGATAGAGACACCTGGGTGAAATATCCTAGGTGTTTCTTATTTACAAAATGTCCAGAATTATCTATATTAATAGATGTAACCAACAAATAAAAGGAAATTAAAATGACTCTCGTTTTCGCAATCATCGCAATCGTATGCATCTGTTTCGGAATTTGCCAACTCTGTGGTGGCTATGCTGTGGGTTCTGGTTTCGCTGCTATTCTATTTGGTGTGGTATTGGCATTGCAGGAATGCGTGGGTGTCATCGATGTGATACCTATGGTTTAAGACCTTAAAATGCCCTTATAAATATTAAAAAGGTATTTAAAGGGCATTTATGGGAAAGAAACAATTATGTATAAGCGTTGAAGGTGGTGGTGCATTAGGAATTGGTCCTTTAGCATTCATGTGTAGGATGGAGCAAGACTTAGGGAAGAAAATATCAGATTTAACTTCCGCATTTACCGGTACATCTACTGGTGCAATCATAGCTGCGTGTCTGGCAGAGGGAATGAGTGCACATGAGGTGTTTGACCTATACAGGAACAATTTAAAGAAGATTTTTACCAAGTATTCCTGGTATAAGCGTCTCCAACCAAAATGCCCTACATACGACAATACAAACCTTAAGAAGCTCCTTCAAGCTAACCTTAAGGGTAAGTGCAGCGATTGGAAAAAGCCTATCTACATCACCTCTACATTCATGAATGGTGATTCTGTGGAGAAGGTTTGGGACTTAGGTGATAAGGACACAGATAAATGGTTTGCGGTCCTTTCCAGCACTGCTGCTCCGACATACTTCGATGTGTTGGAACGCAATGGTGAATCATACTGCGATGGCGGTATGTGGGCAAATTGTCCGGCAGACATAGTAATCGCAGGTCAGTTTAAGCAGGGGAACAAGAATCTTAAGCTCCTCAACTTTAATACTGGTATGGACACACCTAATACGGAAAAGGGTAACAAGACCTTACTTGGTTGGGCAGAATATATCTTCTCTGACTGGACAGCACGTTCTTCCAAATCCCCAATCTACGAAGCGAAAGCTATTCTTGGTAACGATGCTGTGTTCGATGCCTCTCCGAAGCATAATAAGAAGATTAAGATGGATAAGGTAGATGATGATACCATTAACCAGATTATTGATATTTGGCAAAAGTATTACGAATCCGTCAAATCAGACATAAAGGCATTCATGAATCGATAAGGAGGAATCGATGTTTACGAACGATTATTGCCAATATGTCTACGATTACTTCAATAAGGATTTCTTCCAGAAAGAACTTGGGGTTAAGCTTGGAAAGTGTACCATCTTCACCAACAAGAAAGGTGATGCGAAGAAAATCTTTCCGTCAAGCTTAAACGGGGACAAGGAGGACGATCCGTTTGGTCTTTCCATAACTCTGTTAGGACATAATTATATCTGGATTAATCCCTTACTCCTCAATAACAAGAAAATCCTTGTTAATACCATTCTCCATGAGATGATTCACCTGTACGTCAACGCGATGGGTAACAACGGATCCAGGCGTTATCGACAAGGACATGGAAAGCTTTGGACACAGACCGCGAAGTATGCCCAGTCGTTATACGGAGAAGACCTCGGTAACATCGAACAATTCGCGACCAAAGACGAGGTGGAGAAATATAACCATTATTACGGAATCAGAACAACTAAGTCTTTGGTCAATGCGTACCTGGTTAAGCTCACGTCAGGTGATTTGGTTCCGTTGAAGAATTTAACTCCAGAACAGATTGTGGAACTCCAGGGGATGAATATCATTGGTATTTACCAGGTGAAACCAGGAATCCAGCAGGAACCGAGCAAGCGTGTAACAAAGTTTATCGATTGGGATACACTTGTAGATTGTATCGAAAACGGAATCGATTATGAGACAGAATCGGTCTGTAATCATTTAAGAATCCAGATCGGTACAGATACAGAAACTATATGGTTAAAGGTACGGAGATAATGACAGAAGAAGAGATAAAACAGTTATGTAATGAACTTGACTCCACATGGAATCGATATCATTCCTATGCCGCATTAGCAAGGGTCATGTCAGGAAAAGAAGGAGTCGATTATGTTTCATCGGGTAGTTCCAGGAAAGTATATAAGGTCAGCGATACAAAGGTTTTAAAGCTGGCGAAGAATATTAAAGGATCAGCACAGAACAATACGGAAGCAGACTGGGCATTACCAAGATATGGTTGTGTATCGGATTGGTATAACGTTTCCAATAACGACTCCATCTGGATCCTGTCAGAATTATGTCATAAAGCTAAACAGAGTGATTTTAGGACAAAACTAGGTATTAGCTGGCGAGATTACATAAATTATGTCAGATATATCTGTTCAGAACGAAACCCTCGTAATTACAGGTATTTTCATATAGAAAGACCGGAAAAGTTTAGCGAATGGATCGAAGAAGAAAACCTCCTTGGTTACATTTATGAATACATCGGCGATTTTAATCCTCCTTGCGGAGATTTAATCAGGATCTCCTCATACGGAATCAATACCGCTGGAGAAATAGTCTTGGTCGATTCTGGTCTGTCAGAGTCTGTTTTATCCGATCATTACTCCAGGAAGGACGAATCTGTTATAAATAATGATAAGGAGATTAAAATGAAACCAGAACTCAAGAAAGCTTTATATCTATTGGAAAATATTGGTTATACGGTAAAACCAATGAATGAATCAGCACAGCAAGACTTGGTTGATACTATCAAGTCCAAGTATGATGAATGGGAAGAACTCAGGAATACACCGGAAGGCGATGATTTATGGGATGAAATGGTCGATGCTTATGGTAATGACCTTATTGATTTAGCTGTTGATGAATATGACGCTATCAAGAATGGAAAGCCTGTAGACATGACTAGTTACTTGGTCCGCGCTGATGCTTTATACCCGGAATTCTTCGAGCTTATGCAGAAGGTCGGCGCTAAGGCATTTAAGATTAACACCAAGGAGGCATTCGGCGGAAAAGCTTATTACCTCTATCAAGCTATTGCTGAGGGTAACATCCAGTTGCATCCGGAAGCATATGACTCCAATACTCCAGAATATGCTTTCTTCACCATAAAGGACTAACTCCTCGCTGGTTATCAGAAACAAAGAATATACAGAAATCTAGGGTTGACGAAACCCTAGGTTTTTATTATATTATGCGCATAACAAAGAGGATTTATGACACATTCTGATTTCATTGCAAACAAGATTAGCATGTCGGCACGATTGAAGGCCGATGTGGAACAACTCCAAAAGACAATCGATTACAAGACCACGAGCGCGAACGCTATTGACGCGTTTCTGGAAGCCGACGAACAGCGCGAAAAACATAAGAACACGGTCATGTGGCGTGTTAATATGCAGAAAGCTATCGCATTGGCTAAAACTGCGGTCGAACATGGTAAGAAGGTTTATGGCGACATGTTCTGTTGCCCAGTATTCATCAACAATCTGATTCAATTTGAACCGAAATTGAACAGGATGATTCAAAAATATCCGGAAGAGTATTTGAGTCGCGAAGACCAGTTCCACTCTGCCGCGATTGGTCCTGGAAATGACCATGTGGTTGAAGTCGAAGATGAACACAGCGTCGAAGCTATCGAAGCTCCGAACCGGAAAGAAAAGGCATCGAAACATGACTGGACTCCCGAAGAAATTGGTCATTTGTTGCACGGTGACCATGACTATCTCCGCGAAAAGGTCGGTCTGACGTATGACCAGCTCGGTGGAAAAACTCGCGAACTCGGTTATGTTTTCCGTTACAACAACCCGGTTAATAAGCCGAAGGTATTTAACCGACTCGTGATTGGTTGTCACCCCGACTGGTTGGAGATGATTAAGAACGGTGACGTTGACGAGCTGATTGATGTCCAGAAAATCCGTCCGTCCGCTATCGCCAATGTTGCGAAGAAAAACGGATTCGATATTCCTGCCCGCTGTCTCGTATAGCGTCTGATTAGAAGTAAAATTAAAGTCCGGGGTTACAAAACTCCGGATTTTTTCTATATTATGAACATCAAAAGGAGTTTAAACATGGCAACACTTATTAACGAAGCTGAATTAAAAGAAAAATGTGAAAAAGCTACTGATTATGGTTTAAAAAGAAGTGGTCGTATTCGTTTCAAAACTCAGGAAGAACAGGAGAAAGCCTGTTTCTATTTCGATGTTGTCTTGTGTTACTATGTTACCGGTTTCCAAGATGATAAAGGATTCGGCCTGAGGTTTAGGCAATACTAAAAGGAATCAGTAAGAAAGAACAACCAAGATTCGGGGTTACAAAACTCCGGATTTTTTCTATATTATGAACATAAACAAGAGGTTAATATGAAAAAGTTCTTCATCAACGTCATTACATTCATTCCGAAAATCATCATTGGAATCATCAGTGTGGTACTGGTAGGAGTTTTGTGGGGATATGTCCAGTCCAAGATTATTCTCGGAAAGGTGTTTGGATTCTTGACCTGTGACGGTAATTAATTGATACCTTCCAGTCCATATAAATAATATATGAATTGGAAGGATTACATCACAGAAGCTGAGGAGATTCTTGAACAGAATCAACTCGACGAGAAACTGGTACGGAAATACCATGTCGAGAATGGTTTAAAGAAGGTAAAGGTGGTCTCCGATAAGCCTGGTTACAGAATCGAATATGACGATAATCACCAACCCCATGAGGTGAAAATTACCAAGGCAGAAGAGATGCATCGTCGTATGGGCGCAAAGGTCGGTAAGTTAAAGCATAATAAAGCACGAGAACAGGCATTGCGTAAAAAGTCCTTCCTTAAGCGCGAACGAATCCATCTGGATTACAATAAGGACGTTCCAGAGCTTAACGCCAGACGTGAGGATGGTGAAACTCTTAAGTCTGATAAGAAAGGCTGGTTAAAGCAGAAACTTCAGAATCTTAAGGACAAGCTAATGAAGGACATCGTTAAGGTATAAAAAGAACCGGTTATTATGACCGGTTTTCTTATATCTCCTGTAACAGGTCTTCCGTTCTAACTGCATCTAGTTCTGCTTTCACCTCTGCGATATGGTCATGGATCCACCATTCAGGGTAAATCACTCCGTTTATATTGATTATGTACCTGAAGTAATAGACTTGCCCACAATCATGTCCTTTATGGTCCGATTCTAACATTCTAGCAGGATATTTGTTCCTGAGAATCGGAATGCCTAATGACTTACGATTATACCATGATGCATCAATCAAAAGCACATCGCTAAGTTCGGTATAAACAGGAGAATGTTTTTCTCCGGTAATGTACCATGTCCCCATGTCATTCTTCAATTCCGGTTTGGAAATATAAAAGTATGAATCTAACTCCCAAACTGGTACATCATCAGACTTGGTATAACTCCTTAACTCCTGTACCTTAATCATCTATCTCCTGTAATAAGTCTTCCGTACATACATCACTTAGTTCTGTCTTAACCTCAGTGATATGATCTAATATCCACCATTCCGGATAAATAACACCATTTATGTCGATTATGTACCTGACATAATACACCTGACCTTTCTCATGTCCACGATGATCAGCGCGTAATACCCTGGTCGGAAAACGGTATTTTAAGAGTGGAACCCAACCCTCGCGTTTCTGGTACAGGGATGAAGCAGGAACAGGATTGTTCTGGGGGAATTTAGCATAACCCTCACCCACAATGTACCATATTCCGTCATACTGTTGTAATCGAGGTTTGGACATGTATGAAGTATTGTCCCATTCCCATACTGAAACACCATCAGATTTGGTATAACTCCTTATCTCCTCTATCTTAATCATCTATCTCCTTTAATACCTTTTCCGTGTGTATATCCTCGATCAGCGCCTTAACCTCAACGAAATGATCCAGAAGGTACGGGTAATCATATACCTTACCATCAATCAGCAAGTCAATATCATGGGTACGCTTGGTGTAATCGATTTCCGCGTAATCACCGATCCAGTCATGCGCGAAATGACCGATGTAAGCGTATGAGGTTTTCTTTTTCCGGTCATACACTGATATATAAGTATCATCCTGTAAGTCTAGCTGGTTGAGGTTGGAGATAGGAGATACGACCTTCTCTATTACTGGATCTATCGTATCTTCCAGATGCGTTTCTGTACCGTGAGAATAATAGCTTGTAACTTTAAACTGTACCCTACTCATCCATCGCCTTCAGATATAATTCCGTATTGTAATCACTGATCCAGGACTGTACCAGGGGGAAGTTCTTCTCTATTTCCTCGTACCAGTATTCCGTATCATTTATGACAAGACAGAAGAAAGGTCCTGGATTCGTTTCTACTCCTGGAGGAGGATCATCCATACAGTCCTTATAACTGATAGTACAACCATTGAACCAATCGCTATACCGTACTGTACCATCCTCCTCAATCTCTGACAGGTTAAGTGTAACAGCGAGAACCTCACCAGTATGTATGTCACACCATTCCTGTCGATGTAATATCACAGGTTTTGGAAGCGTAATGTCTTCGCTGACCCATTCTGGTTTGTCAAGTGTACCACGAAGAGTAACATCCTTACCCTTTACCGTTCCGTGAATGTACATCCTCTTATGACCCTTGAAATACTTTCTCAATTTAATCATCTGTAATTTCCTCGATTAGCTGTCTAGCAACAGCATCGCTTATAATCGCTTTCATTTCCGTTTCATGGGAGTAAATGTCACTGTACCTGTACTCCTTACCATCTATCTCCAGATAGGTTTCATAGTTCAGGAACTTACCAAGCTGGAACTGGCAATGATGAGATAGATGAAAATCATTTATAATATCATCAGGAAGATGGAATTCTAATTCCAGTTTATACTCACCTAATTCTGGTTGGTACTTACGGGTTGATGGAATAGGTTTGACCTTATGAAGAATGATTGGATACGATATATCCGGAATATTTGTACTGTTTTGAGCTTTCTCGTTAAACGCCTTCGAAACTACTTTGATCATCATCTATCTCCTGTAACAGCTTTTCCGTATATATACGATCGAATAACACCTTAAGCTCAGCGTAATGCTCCTTCACCTGCGCTTCATCATACTCCTTATCATCTATCACCAGAATGGTACGGATTGTTCTGTACCCATCCCCATCTAATCTCCATGTATCACCTATCCTGTCCCATGTATTCCACTCCCTGGGAATCCCATCCCAACGATAGCTAATAGCTGGTACGGAACTCCTATCATCGAGGTGTACATCAATAATAGTCTTATCTTCTACCTTCTCCTCTGGTGTTCCAGGGTCGGTTATTGTACGAAACTTGATTATCATTCTATCTCCTCTAAAAGCTTTTCCATACGCTCCTGATCCAGTAACACCTTCACCTCAGCGTAATGCTTGCGAATCTTCTCTGCCCTGTATTCCGTACCATTTATGACCAATGACGCGATAAAATCAACAAAACCTTCGCTATTCATGTATGTACCCAAAACGGAATAGTGCGATCCTGGGTACTCAGAACTGCGGTCATAATGCACAGCGAGGCCGTTCTTATCCTCTGTTAGTACGACATTCCATATTTCTGCTTCTCGTACCTTAACTTTGGGGTAACAGTTCATGTACCGTATCTTTACCATTCTATCTCCTGTGTTATAGTTTCGAGGTTTATTTCTGTTTCATAGTCTGACATCGCTGTCATAAGCGTTGCTGGTTCTTCCAGAATCGAATAGGTGCGTACCCATTGCGAGGTGATTAACTCCAGAAAGATACTGTCGGATTCTATCCAGTTCCGGTTGATTCTTATACAGATCGGGGGTTGCCCCATGTCCTCCTGTTCCCAATATTCCAGTTGAAATACTCCATCCTGAAGATAATACCTGTACCCGTTGACCAGCTCAACGATTACTGGTCCTGGAGGTACGGAACGATCTTCTAGCGGATTCTGTACTGTGTAATGAACCTTAATCATCTATCTCCTCTAAAAGCTTTTCCGTTTCATAGTCTGACATCGCTGCCATAAGTACAGTGGGGGATTCAGCGAAGGAGTACTTCCTGGTCCAGCGCGGGGTTTCCAGTTCTAGGTAGATCCTGTCATAATGGAGATTCCACCCCTTACCGACTTGCATCGGTTCTGGTGGTTCATCTGGACCCATCCATTCATAATAGAGTAATTCAAATTCACCATTATGGATTTGATACTGATATTCTCCGTATACTATGTCCACGATTACCGGATCCACGTTCTCATATCTGATCCGAATCATCTATGTCCTCCAACAGGTGTTCCGTCTCGTTCAAGTCCAGTAACGCCCGTACCTCTGCAATATGGGTTACAATCTCAGGGTAACGCCATTCCTTGCCATCTATCTCCAGCCATGAGTCGTGATTGGTGAATTTCCCCAGCCTGACCTTATGCATCTGATGTACCTTCTCCACATCGGTAAGGCAATACCAATGGGGATTATCATAGTACTGTATCTCCAAGTACTTGGTATCGATCGCGTCTATTTGCCGTTCCATTTTCTTTGGATCCACGTCCATGAGACGTAGCTGTACCAGGTGATACACCTCACTGGGATGAGGATCCTCGTTCAGGTCCGGAATATGGAGTAACACCTTAACCATCTATCTCCTCCAGTAACGCTTCTGTCTTAGCCTGATCGAATAGCGCCTTCATCTCCATCAAATGCTCCTTCAAGTACTCGAACGGGTATTCTTTCCAGTTAATGTATAACGTAGTCTTACATGGGTACAGGACAGTATTGATCCCATGAGCGAATCTGGTTCTTCCGATACGGAGATTATCTATCTCCTCCCTGTACAGACCAGGTGGTGGTTCTATGTACCGGTTGATATATATCCTCACCTTATCTCCTACCTTACGGAGTGGATCGTACCCTTTCCATGACTGGATCCGACCCAGAATAACAATCGATTGGTTCGATATTTGTATTCGATGATCCGTATGCTTAAATTCTTCCATTTCTATCATAACAGATTTAGGATCCAGGGTATGAGAGGAGTAACCCAGTTCCGGTTTTATTCCACTCCATCCACACTTATAGAAGTACGATTCTATGGTGATATTATACATCCATATCCTCCAGTAACATATCAGTACGGACCTGGTCCAGGAGAATGCGTAAGTCATTCAAATGATCCTGTACATACTGGTTGTTATATTCCGTTCCGTCTATAACCAATGTACTATGTCGTGTGATAATTATGAGATTAATACTCGGACTCATTCGGAATTGTTCTGCATATTTGATACGTTCTTTATCTGTTATCTCTCGATCCTCATCTAGCGTGAATAACCAGAATTCATCCATGTTGTGATGACGATAATAATCATCACGCTCTTTTCCGTCCTGTTCCTGTATTCGCGTAACAATGGCTTTAACTGTCATGGTATTATGATCCATCGCAAAATGTCCCAGAGAAACGGAACATGAATCCAATATGTAATCGTTGTACCATGTTCCTGGAATGATTCCTTCCCTACTATACTTATACTTATATCTCCGTACTAAAACACTATGCATACACCTTCCGTAACTACATACTCCCAAATATAACAAATCTTTTACCATCTGTCAATACCCAGGTTATCTGAATAATAAAATATACAGAATTAGTATTTACATTTATTCTATATTTTTCTATATTATAATCAAACAAGAGGTTAATATGAAGTTTTTCAAAATCATCTATGACAATACAATCGGAATGCTTGCATTTAACATCTGTGCTAAACTCTACAAACTGCAAATGAACCACTACCGGAAGATTGGTAATTGGTCTGAATACAATCGTGTTCACAACCAGTATCTCAGCTGGCTCGGAAGCCTCTAGGATTAACTGAAAAACAAAATACTTAGAATTAGTATTTACAATTATTCCAAATTTTTCTATATTATGAACATGAACGAAAGAATTGACAACATCAAACATTTCATTGGTCTCGGCATCATTAACATTGTTTGCCGTATCTGTAACATCCATTACCTGCACGTTATCAAGAGTTAACTGCAAAAAAGAAAATCTAGAATTTAGGGTTTACAAATCAATCAAAATTAACTATATTTAAATCATCGAAAACAACCAATCATCAAAAGGAAAAATCATCATGGAACAGATTATCAACATGATTCTCGGTCAGTCCAACATCAATCTCCAGGCATTCGGTTTGAATGTTCAGACTGTCCAGCCGGTCACTGTCGAAACAATCCAGGCAAAGATCAATCTCATCAAACAGCTCGATTCCATTCCGGCAGCTCATCAGTTTGTTGAAGATTTCCAGATTGAAACTGTGAACCAGCTGGACAGTCTGATGAAGATGGAAGCTGTCATCGGTGTCAAGCCGACCACTGAACAGATCAATGGCATCAACAACAAGATTGATGGTATCATCAACGAACTCGAGACCGGTCTGAAGAACAAGTTGCTCGCCAAGCTCAATGGTCTCGGTCTCGGTGCTCTGAGTGGTCTGGTCCACTAGGGCTGACCTGGGGGGTGTCAGGTTGTCTGACGCCCTTATATGACC
>Ga0247610_10007738_pt1 | contig 10989 bp, 10 predicted proteins | sample 174DNAGHGhighgp2_FD_193483 | JGI IMG/M metagenome (GOLD analysis project Ga0247610, IMG submission 193483) | Sheep rumen microbial communities from Palmerston North, Manawatu-Wanganui, New Zealand - 1742 DNA GHGhigh gp2 | ecosystem: Host-associated > Mammals > Digestive system > Stomach > Rumen...
CGCCCACCTCACCCGTATGGGCCGTTTCCAGAATAACCTTCACCGTCGGCTCCACCAGTGGATCACGACAGACGATGGTCAGTGCCACACGTTCGATGACGTCGGTTGAGTACTGGACGCCACGATAGATGCGCTCCTGTCGGCTCTGTCCGATGCCGTGCACGTTGTGGTACTCAAACCAGTCGATGTCCGATGAAAGCAAAGCTTCCTTTACATCCTCGAACTTGGTCTTGCGGATGATTGCTTCAATCTTTTTCATACCTTTTTACCTTTAAATGAATACTAAAATAATTATCCCTTGCTCCATTTTTCTATACGGTCAAGAGCTTCTTCCGTTTTTTCATGACTGCTGAAGGCCGTGAAGCGGACATATCCTTCGCCGCTGGGGCCAAAGCCAACTCCCGGGGTGCAGACTACGTTGGCACCATAGAGCAAGGCTTCGAAGAACTGCCACGAACCCATTCCCTCGGAGGTGCGCATCCAGATATAGGGTGCGTTCTCCCCACCATAGACCTCGAAACCGAGGGCACGCAGACGCTTCAACATATGCTGGGCATTGTTCATGTAATAGTCGATGGTTTTCTGAATCTGCTGCTTGCCTTCCGGTGAGTAGATGGCTTCAGCAGCGCGTTGTGAGATGTAGCTGGTGCCGTTGAACTTCGTACACTGACGGCGCAACCATAACTGATTCAGTGGAATGCGCTCGCCCTCGAAGGTGGATACGCTGACATCCTTGGGGACAATGGTATAGCCACAGCGTACACCGGTAAATCCTGCGGTCTTTGAGAACGAATGGAACTCGACAGCGCACTTCTTCGCACCGCGAATCTCATAGATGCTACGAGGAATCTCCGGGTCGCGGATATAGGCTGCATAGGCTGCATCGTAGAGAATCAGCGCATCGTTCTTCAGTGCATAGTTCACCCACTTGCGCAGTTCCTGCTTGGAGATGACGGTACCCGTAGGGTTGTTGGGGTAGCAGAGGTAGATGACATCCACAGGACGACCCTTGGGCAACTCTGGAATAAAACCGTTCTCTGCAGTTGTCGGCAGATAGCGCACGTTCGTCCAGCGTCCGTCACGATAGGTACCGCAACGACCAATCATCACGTTAGAGTCGATATAGACGGGGTAGATGGGATCGGTCACACCGATGAAGTTATCCCAGTGAAGCAGTTCCTGGAAATTACCAGTATCGCTCTTCGCACCGTCATTGATAAAGATTTCGTCGATGTCAAGGTGAATGCCGCGGGGACGGAAGTCGTTCTTCAGGATAGCTTCGCGCAGGAAGTCATAGCCCTGCTCGGGACCGTATCCGCGGAAACCCTTCTTGGTGCCCATCTCATGGGCAGCCTTGTGCATAGCCTCTACAACGGCGGGTGCCAGGGGTTGCGTCACATCACCAATGCCCAGCGATATCACATCGGCCTTGGGGTGCATCACCTTGAAAGCGTTTACCTTCTTGGCGATATCAGCGAACAGATAGTTGTTCTGCAGGTTCAGGAAATGTATATTTACTAATGCCATATTCTGATCCCCCTAAGTTAGGGGGTTGGGGGTCTGAACAAGCGTTTACCAGACCTTTTGTTATTATTATTGGAGCCTGCGCCTGTTCAGACCCCTGTCGTCCCCTAACTTAGGGGACCAAGATTTCTCCGTCGAAGACGAATTCGGCAGGGCCCGTCATGTAGACATGGTTATCGCTTTCGCGCCATTCTATGGTGAGCGTACCGCCATCCATCACAATATGAGAGGTGCGTCCTGCCTTGCCCGTCAGTGCGGCTGCTACGGCTGTAGCGCACGCTCCCGTTCCGCAAGCTTGGGTGATGCCGCTTCCACGTTCCCAAACGCGGGTTCGGATGGTTCCGTCCGCCTCTATGCGGGCAAGCTCAATGTTACATCGCTGTGGAAAGGCAGGATGGTGCTCCAGCTTTTGTCCCGTTTCACCCAGCTGGTCTATTTCATCCGTGAAGATGACATAGTGGGGATTGCCCATCGATACGAACACGCCTTGATGCATGCCACGATTGACCAGGAACTGGTTTTCATCTTCTAATATCGGCTGCAGCATATCTACCGTTACACTATCTACCTTTCCATCGTTCACGTGCAGTTGCAACGTCTTGATGCCAGAAAGTGTCAGCAGTCTGATTTCTGTCTTGTCAGTCAGTCCACGCTCATACAGGTATTTGCCGATGCAGCGGCTTGCATTGCCACACATCATAGCCTCTGAGCCGTCTGCATTATAGATGTGCATGGAATAATCAGCCTCAGGCACGGGCGAAGCCCCAATCAGTACGAGACCGTCAGAGCCTATGCCTTTATGACGATCGCTCCAGACGACGGCCACCTCTGATGGGTTGGGAACAGAAAACTGCATCGTATTGACATAGATGTAGTCGTTTCCGCAACCATGCATCTTGGTAAAACTGATTTTTTGTGCCATTTTGCTACCTTATTTAATAAATTACTATCTTTTTGTTATGAATTCGAGTGCAAATGTAGTCAAAAAGTCATAATTAACAAAGAAAACGCACTTCTTTGTTTGTTGAAAATGAGGAAAATTGTCATTTTGTAAGGTTAGAGGTGGAAAATTAACACTATTCATTTACAACTTGTCAATTTAATATGCTTTTTTTATGCAAAGTGTTAGAATAGACCATTCAGCCCCCCAAGAACCAAAAGTTTTTTGGAAATCGGTTTGGTAGTTTATTCAATTCTTCGTACCTTTGCAACAAAACTAACCAGTAAATCATAAGATTATGAGCAAGATTAAAACTATCGGTATTCTGACATCGGGCGGCGATTCCCCCGGTATGAACGCAGCCATCCGTGCCGTGACACGTGCTGGCATTTACAATGGTTTTACCATTAAAGGTATCTATCGTGGTTACGAGGGACTGATGAACGATGAGGTGAAAACCTTCACCACGGAGGATGTATCAGGCATCATTACGCGTGGTGGTACCATCCTGAAAACTGTCCGAAGCAAGGAATTCATGACCCCTGAGGGTCGACAGAAAGCCTACGAGACCTGCCAGAAAGAGGAAATAGATGCGCTAATAGTAATCGGTGGCAATGGCTCGCTGACTGGGGCGCGTGACTTCGCCATGGAGCACGACATCACCTGCATTGGTCTGCCCGGTACCATCGACAACGACCTCTATGGCACTGATGCCACCATTGGCTACGACACCACGATGAACACCATCATGGAGTGTGTTGACCGTATCCGTGATACTGCCAATTCACACGAACGTATCTTCTTTGTTGAGGTGATGGGTCGCGATGCCGGTTTCCTGGCACAGAACTGTGCCATTGCCTGCGGTGCTGAGGCTGCCATCGTTCCTGAGGAGACAACCGACGTCGACCAGCTGGCAGCCTTTATGGGCCGTGGCATCCGTAAGTCGAAGAAGTCGTGTATCGTTATCGTTTCGGAGAGTCCGAAGTGTGGTGCGATATACTATTCGGAGCGTGTGAAAAAGGAGTTCCCTGAGTTCGACGTGCGCGTATCTATCCTGGGTCACCTGCAGCGTGGCGGTTCCCCGTCAGCCCGCGATCGCATCCTGGCATCTATCACGGGTGTAGGAGCCATCGAGGCCATTCTGCAGGGACAGCGCAACATCATGGTAGGTGTGCGCAATAATGATATCGTTTATGTACCCTTCTCAGAGTGTATCCGTACCGACAAGCACTTCGACAAACGTCTAATTAATGTGCTTGACGAACTGAGCATCTAAAAACAATCGTTGCAGCCGTTTTGGCGGCTGCAACGGATTTTAATAATACCTTTCTTGGTAGAGGCGGACGGTTATGACGTCGTTTTCGTTTGTGAAACTGATTTTGTTTTCACGAGCCAGCCATCCGATGGCGGCATAAAACGCAGGTGTTTGTAGTTCCGTCTCACTTTGCAACTGCTCTAAACTAAGGTTCCCCTTACTCTCTAATGTGCGCCAGATGATACCGGCGTTCTCACCAATCATACTTATTTTCATAGTCGTTCTTTGTTTATGTCTTACTTGTTTTCAGAATAGTACGTTAGTTATTTGGTTGCAAATATACACATTTTTCTTGAAACAACTAACATTTTGCCAAGAAAATTTGAAAAAAGATGGCAGGACTCATTGGAGAGCCTGCCACCAGGTGTTCATTGCTTCTTAGTATGCTTAACCTTGTGGAGCATCTGCGGGACGAGGACCGCGTGGACCACCATGATGAGGACCGCGATGCTGTTTCTTATACTTTTTATACTGTGCAGCAGTCAGTACCTCCTGCAACTTCTTGTCGTATTCCTTACGCTTCTCCATCTGTGCCTCGAAGTTCTTCTTCATCTCCTCCTTCTGGGCATCAGTCAGCTGGGGGCGCTCAGGACGCTGTTGCTGTTGGGTAGCACCCGTCTGTCCGTCAGGACGTGGACCGCCATGATGTCCGGGACCCATGCCGCGACCCATACCAGGACCACGCAGCACATCTTTATATTCTGTGTTCAGGGCCAGTACCTTGGCTTTCTGATCGGCTGTCAACTCGAGATCCTTGGTCATGCGGTTAGTCATTTCCTCAGGATTCATTTCCTTGGGAGCCTTGCGCTCCTTGTTGTCGTTCTGTGCCATCACAGCTGTCATTGACAGGAGGGCAACGAGTGTTAGAATCATCTTTTTCATTTTCATTCTGTTTTTAATTGTTATACTTATGATATGTTTTTTGTCAATCGACATTCATATGACGTTGCAAAGGTATAAAAAGTAAAACCGTCCTCAAGGAATATTCTGCGAACGGTTCATTTTGTTCAGCCAACCGGCTGTTTTTTACCTTTTCTTTTCTTCTTATTTACATTAATCGGTGTGCTGTTCGGGAAGGCAATGCTGTAGGCGCTGTCGAGGGCTTTCAAGTCTATCTTGTAATAGCTGATGCCCAGACGGACGGCCACAATCGCTCTTAACAATTCGCGGTGCCTGCGCGGATAGAGCGAGGGCAGAGGCAACTCGTTCCAACCTTCCTGCGGTTCATCATCTACGGCAGCCAAATGGCAGACCTGCCAGATAACATCGTCGGTGGCCTCGTAGCCGAACCACGCCTTCAACACGTTGCGGATACAGAACCGCTTATACTGACCTCCAAGGAGGCGCCTCGTGCGCTCCAGTCTTCGCCAGAGCACCACGAAGCATTCTTCATTGTTTTCTACGTTAATCATATCTTTATATCTACATTAATTGCCATTAATCTGAACATTAATTATTCATTAATGATAAATTATATGGGACAATTACATGATAATTATATGTTCAATATCGATTTTGACAAATGACCAAATGACCATTATGACACCTTTCTATACTGACCGTCCTCATCAACCACTACCAACGCCTGTTTTCTCCAGTTCTTCAGCATCTGCCGAACCGTGTTCTGGTTCACGCCCGCACCCTTCACGGCAACGCTTTGCTGCATCGCCTGTTCGAAGGTGAACAGCGGGTCCAGTCGCTCAAAGATGGAGTCGTTCTTGCCACGCTTGGTGCGCACACCATTCTGACAGCCTGCGTAGTCGCGACTTGCAAAGGCATTCTCGATACGGTCGCGGAAGAAGTAGAGGGCATTCTCCAACAGCGAGTCGGCTATCACGTCGTAGGCCTCCAACATCGCGGGTGTCTGTGCCTTCAACAGCATTTCCTTCCACAGGCTTGGTTGTTGCTTTAGCTTCGCCTCCGCTCCGCTCTGTCCGTGCTTCTGAATCAACGTCTCGCACACCTTGCAAAGCATCAGACAGCAGGTCATTCTTTGCGCCGTGACGCAGACGCGGAAGCGCTGACGGGCACGCGTGCGGTCGTCGTTCTTCATCGTCTCCAGGCGGATGCGCTCCACCCACTCTCTACCTTTGGTTTCGAGTTTCGGCAACACCACCTCGCCATACATCAGCGGCAACAGATGGGCTATCTGCTGGATGCGGTCGCGCTGGCGGTCGGTCAGCACTGGGGGCTTGTCCTCCAGCGGTGCAAAGGTGTTATCAGGCGTGCGGGCTACGGCGATACGGCTCTGGAAACCGTCGGTGTAGTTCGATACCACACGATAGAGCGCATCAGGCGTTCCACACATCGTGACGTTCCACAACAGCTTGTCGATATGCACGTTCACAGCCTCTGCGCTTCGTGCCTCACGCTCATACTTGGTACCGTCGTAGCTCTGACGCAGCATCACCGAGAAGTCGCTCATCGTCGATTTCCACTTCTGTGCCACCGTATCCGCCTCGGGCGTGAACGAGAAGGCGTGCTTGCCCTCTGTGTTGGCCAGTCGCTCGGCCAGGTTGGCCACCGTGTTGTTCAGTGTCAGACAGCGCACGGGCAACTTCGGCTCTTCGGGCTGCTCCTTCTTGTTCTTCGCCGCCCGTTTCTTGGCACGCCATTCATCCTCCTGCTGCTGGTACATCTTGTCCAATGCCGACTGCTCGCTCATCCAAGCCTCCACCACAGGGTCGATACCGCCTTTACCCGAGGCAAAGTCACCGGCGATATACGAGATAAGGTTCAGTCCCTTCTTCTGACCGTGCACGTCCAGCGACACGCCCGTAGCCAGCGTACCGATGCAAGGACAGATAGCCGTCACCACCGGCATTGCCAACTGAGGGCCCACAGCATCAATCGATTCCTTAATACCCTGCGGCATTTTGCCTAAGCCCCTTAAGTTAGGGGGTTGGGGGTCTGAAGAATCGTCATCGTCCATTCCCTCGTTCAGACCCCTGTCGTCCCCTCGCTCGAACTTGTTCGCTTGCTCAAGCAAGAACTTAGGGGACATAGTAAGCGCATTCAGCACATTCCTCAATCGCAGTGGGAACCCATTGTACTCTGAACTGAGTGCATTTTGGATCTTTGCGCGCTTCTCTTCGGGGGTGAAGCCGTCGTAGCAGGGGATCACCTGGTCTAGCCAGTCGGCATTCTTGCCGCAGATGTGGCGCAGGTCGCACGCCAACTGATAGGTCAGCGTGTCCCTATCGCCCTGCGTGGGTTCAAACCCGTGATTGTTCAACTCCCAGTACTTCTGGATGATGTCTGCGAAGGGAATGCCGTGGTAGTCGTTGGGAAAAGAACACGTAGGCTCTTTTTTATTTGAACACGAATTGCACGAATCTGACGAATTTTTCAGCGCTTCATTATTCGTGTGATTAGTGAGATTCGTGTTCGTTAAAACAGCTTCCGTGGTCTCGAAGATGGCATCGTCGAGAAAAATCATTTCTTGCTCCGTCGTGGTAAAGAAAACCCTCGTAATGTCCTTCGCACCCTTGTCGAATTCCACGCCAAGCAGTTCAGAAGCCCATTTCAGGTTCTCCTCCTGCGACATCTCCGCCCTGCGACTAAACACCAGATGGTATCCACCTCCACGGGCACTCTCCTCCAGCATCCTCAACCCCAGCTCGTCCTTCTTGCTAAGTATCCTTTCACGAACCACAGGCATCTCTTCGGCCGACAGATGGTCGATATCCATCCCCACCGTCGTGCTCATCCTTTTCGAGCCCTTCAGCGTTCCGTCCTCGTTCGGCAGACAACTGTAGTTCATCTGCACCAGGCTCGCCTTCAAGGCCCCGTCGCCCTTTCTAATGCGCGCTACATTCTCCTTCTGGAAACCTCCGTTGCGCAGACTCAAATACTCCTCTCTCGTAAGAACGGGGCGCATCATCTTCACCCCGTTCTGCTTATAAATATAATGTACACTCATACATCAATACTTCTTCTTTAACACGAATGACCATTAATTGCCCATTAATTTTTCATTAATGATAATTATATGGTTAATTACATGGAACTCCGAGCTCTGCTCGCCTGAGCACCTATTAAAATAGGCAATGAGCGAAGAATTATATGTTTAAAAAACAATTAGAAGTTCGGGTATCCTAATTTCGAGTTCAGGAATCGTAAGCCCTCGAGGGTCCACGTCATATACACCTTCACCTTTTTCTCACCCTTCAGCGAATAGCTCAAGTGTACCCGAAGGGCTGTCAGTCCGCGGTCGGCCAAGTCGTCAGAGATGTTCCATCGACCATAGCGGCGGTACTGGATGCCCATGTCGCGCAGCACGGCGTTGAAGTCATACACCTTCATGTTGAATGTCTTGGCCACCTGCGTAGCGGTCAGCGTGTCCTCAGCTTCCTCGTTCAGCATGCAAAGGGTACGACCAACAATGGCATCGGCTCGATCAAGGATTTCCTCTTCCGAGAGCTGTCGGCCATTAGCATCCTTCGTGGGGATGTAGCCGCCCGTCTGGCGAATCTGAGGCAGCACCTCACAGGTCACCCAACGCTTGAAGGCCTTGGCTTGTGGAAGCTTCGAAGAGAGAATCAGCGAGTAGAGTCCCGACTCGTTGATGATTATTACGCTTCGGCCTTGACCTGACAGAACGAATCGTTCGGTCAGCTTATCATCATCATCTACATGGTCGCGAATAGCTTTCTGAGAATTGCTGTATCCTAGCGCCTTGGCCACATCGCTACCCACGAACATAATTTGATTATTGACTTGGCAAGTACGAATCTCGCCGAAAATATCACTTGTAAAAATTTGAATGTTTGTTTTCATAATTCTGAGTTGATTTACATCGATTTTAGCGAGAAGAAGGTTGGAATCTTTGCGCATTTACCCGGGAACATCCTCCTCACTTCAACTCAGGGTTGTTTTTTCTTTAACATGTAATTTTCATATAATAAACCATATAATTTTTCATATAATAATTAATGATAATTAATGGATAATTCATGGGACTCGGCTTTGCCGCTTGGCTCGTCCAAGAATTATATGTTTTAAATCCTATCGATAATCTCCGCGTCAGTCACCGGTTCGCTCTCAAAGAAGCGGCTGGCCTCCCATTCGCGGCGTAGTTCAAGACCGCGCAGGCGCCGTCCACCAGCATACACCCAGCGCTTGAACTCACGCTGTATCTGCAGCTTGGTGCCACCCTCGCAAATCCTTCTTAGCAGGGTTGAGCGGCGCAGCCTCCCGATGCCCACGTTGTAAGCAAAGCTCACCAGCGCATCCAGCTGTCCCACCGTCCAGGCCACTCGCATGGCCTTCACCTGCCGTTCCACCACGGACACGTCCTGCCGTAGCAGTTCACGGGCATGTGCCTCCGAAATCCGGTCGCCCATGCGCACGCCCTTTGTGTGTCCGTACCCGATGGTGGGCACCCCTGCAGCATCCTTGTAAGCCGTCAGCCGCAGACCCTCCATCCTCATCAGTTGTTGAAGTAATCGTTCTGTTGTTTTCATCACGTTAATTGTTGATTGTTCTCGCACGAGCCTTCCCGTGCGTGTCCTGTGTAGCAATAAGTTTGAGATCACCGTCAATTCCCGTTTCCGTTTGTTCTTCGACCTGAAGGTACGAAGCGATTCTCGGTTCGACGATGCAAATTTAGGCACAAAAAAGAGGCGCATGAAACAACGTCATGCACCTCTGTAGGTTTTTCTGTAGGTTCTGTAAGTTTATCTGTAGGTTTTATGCTTTCAAACGCTCTTCTACGGCATCTTTATACGCTTCCACCAGTCGCAGCACACGCTGCTTGGCGCCGTTCTGCGCCCATTTGTCCACATGCAACCGCATATAAGGATTGTTTCTGAACGTGTTCGACAGCAACCCCTCCTGACAATGGAACTCACGCTCAAACTGGCTCATGTTGTCAGCATAGCCATAGCAATCGCGACACGTACAGAAGATGACCGTCAGGGCACTGTCACGCCAAAAGTACTGGCGCACACTATCGACACACGCCACCAGCATCACCACGTCAGGCTGGCCCTTGTCCTGAGCAACTGCTGCCTGCGGCTGTTGGTTGACTGGCGCCTGCTGTTGCGTCACCGTCGACCCAGGCATGGCAAACACACAGCCCGTAATGTTGCCGTTGAATACCTGACAGTTCGAGCCTGCCGCAAAGTGGTTTACAACATTTTTCTGACTATCTTTTTCCATCTTTTCTTTTTCTTGTTTTCGTCTTTCTGTTTTCTGATAAACTTACCGTTCACCTTGTCGTTGAACACCTGCGAACTGCTGCCCGACTCGAAATGGTTGTGAATCTCCATCGGCTTCGCTTGGACTTCTGCCTCCAAGTGCTGCCGCTCCGACTCCAGATGCTCGTTTCTGGCCTCCAACAGCTGCCGCTTCAGATCGGCAATCTCTTTGTCCTTCTGCTCCACTTCTTCGCACAGATTGTCAATTTCCCTGTCTTTCTGCTCCCGCAGCTCCTTCACTTCTTCTCTCAGTCCGGCATTCTCGTCAAGCACTTGCTCTGCAGCCTCCAAGACACGCGAGAACCCCTGCATTTGCTGCAAACGTTCCATCGTCTCTTCACACTTACTGTCAAGCGCACGACGTGCATCGCGCACCTCTTCCTTCAGCTCCTCATAGTTCATTCCGCAAGCTCCTCCCTCAGATTAAAGAGTTTGCATACATAGTCAACAACGGCTTGTGTAAACGCACATATGCCCAGGAATCCTACCGAAAAAAGGGCGATAGATACTAAATTTGTCATAGCACTCAGATTTTTTAAATTAAACTTTTATGTTTCAAATATCGAGTGCAAAATAAAAACGGAGGTGTCTCAAAAGTCGAGACACCTTCTACTTTTTAATATCTTTTAAGATTTTCGGCTATCAGTTGCCGCATTTTCTCGCGAAGTTCCAGGGGCTCGAGCACTTCGATGCCGTTGCCGTGCGAGAGCAGCTGGCCTAGGAAGTCGGCAGTGGGACGAATGTCGAGGGAGAAATCGGCATAGTCGGGCGTGGTGGCTATCTCCTGCTGCGAGTGGTGCAGGGGCAGCGTGCGCAGGTAGTTGGGCGTCTTGTTGTGGGCACGCAGCACGACGTGGGCCATGGGCGTATTGTCCGTCAGCACCCCATAATACTCAGCGAAATACTCCTGCGGCGAGAAGTCGGCAGGCATCTCGAACGACTCGTCGGTCAGTTCCGCCATCGTCATGCGGTCCAGGGCATAGAGGCGCATCTGGTTCTCTTCGGTTCTG
>Ga0247610_10007739_pt1 | contig 10989 bp, 13 predicted proteins | sample 174DNAGHGhighgp2_FD_193483 | JGI IMG/M metagenome (GOLD analysis project Ga0247610, IMG submission 193483) | Sheep rumen microbial communities from Palmerston North, Manawatu-Wanganui, New Zealand - 1742 DNA GHGhigh gp2 | ecosystem: Host-associated > Mammals > Digestive system > Stomach > Rumen...
CGTAGGGTCGGTTAATATCGATATATACGGGATTCCGGCTTCTTTCAGCTCATTTACCGCTGCGGTGGTGCGCGCCATTTGCATCAGCGAGAGCATGCCTTCCTGCATGCGGGCACCGCCGGAAGCCGCGATGGCTATAAACGGTTCCTTGTTTTTGAGAGCAATATGCGCCGCGGCAACAAAGCCTTCACCTACAGCCAAACCCATAGAACCGCCCATAAATGAAAAATCTACAGCCGCAACCACGCAGCTGATACCGCCGATTTTGCCGCGTGCTACCTGAATGGCATCGTCGGTGCCGTTTTTCTTGCGGTTGGCCTTCAAACGGTCAGTATATTTCTGCACATCTTTGAATTTGAGCGGGTCATCGATAATCGGCGGCAAAGCCACTGTTGTATATTTATCGTTGTCAAACAGCAAGCGAAAGCGCTTTTCAACATACAAACGCAGATGATGACCGCAAGAGGTGCAAACATAAAACGATTCTTTGAGCTCCTTTGAAAAAAGCATCTGATTGCAATTAGGGCAACGTACCCACAGATTGTCGGCAATTTCTTTGGGAGTTGTTTTTTGTATCTTCGGACGTACAATATCCGTAAGCCAATTCATTTTAAATTATCCTTTCTTTGTTGGGGCTTTCAAACGTTGCCACCAATGGCCCGCCGGTTTTTTATCTGCTTCTTCCTGTTTGACTTTTGCCTGCATCCCGATAATATCTTGTTTGAGGCCGGTAACCGTTTCATTGAGTTTGACCTGTTCTTTATTTAAGGCACGGTTGGTCTTTCTTTGAATGCGTAAATCGCGGCGTAGCGGTGAATAGCCGAACCATGCTCCGATTCGCCCGATAAGGTAGCCTAACAGCAAAAATGCAGCCATAACATAGCGAACTTTGAAACCGTCTTCCGGACCATACGAAAAACGGATACCTTCGGCTTCAACATCAATGATTGCCCATACGGCAACACCGATTAGAGGTATTATAATCAGATAGTGAAGAAACTTCATATCTTCCTCCTTTGTTTAATTATATCAACCTTAAGGATTTAAGCGTGTATGCAATTCCTTGCCGGTTTTAAAATGCACAATATTTTTGGAAGGAACTTCCACTTTGGTTTTGTTTTTCGGATTAATGGCAATGCGCGGCTTTCTGGTACGTACCGAAAATGCACCGAATCCGCGGATTTCTACTCTGTCGCCGCTTGCTAAGGCGGAAGTCAGTTTTTCAAAAACGACGCTGACAATGCTTTCAACATCTTTAACGGTTAAATTCGGCATTTTTGCCGCAATTTTTTCGATTAATTCTGATCTTGTCACTTTATCCTCACTCATTAATTAGGTTTAATTGAAATTTTATACATTAATACACTTTAATTTTGCAGATAGCCAGATAATTTTTATGATTTTACACAAACATCGGGAGCGCGTAAATAAAGGGGTTTCGGATAGTTCAGCTTTTTGGCGTTGAATTTTTGAATGGCACAGGCGGCAATATCGGAAACAGAAGCGTTTTTATCCATCCGAATGGCGTGCAATACCAATCCGCTCGGCTTATCCAAGAATCTTTCAACACCGTTGCCGATGAGGGTAACGGTTTTACCCTTTAATAAATCAATAATCTCATTATAATCGGCGGCGGCCGGTTCAGTCAGTTTTTCCAACTTGCCGTTGAACAGCTGAAAATAAAAATCATCGCGTTTTGTTTCTATAATTACGGCATTATAGGACGATAATTCCTGCATATCGAGCGAATGAACATAGGCTTCAAAAGCGGTTACTCCGGTTACGGCAACCTGAGGCACGGCCATGGCAAAGGCACGGGCGGCGGCAACGGAAGAGCGTACTCCGGTAAAAGAGCCGGGACCGATACATACACCCAAAAGCCCGATTTGAGTAAATTCAAGCTGATTTTGTTCCAATAAACGTTTGATTTGCGGCAATAAAGCTTCAGCCTGACCAAACTCCATTTCTTCATAATATTTGGCGATAACCGTCGTATCTTTGAGCAGTGCAATCGAGCAACCGTTCCCTGTGGTATCAAATGCCAATGTGTACATCCTTTTTTTTGCCTTTAAAAATTAGAATTATTTGATAAAATTGTTGCTAATTGATTTATATAATATAAAATCATCGCAAGAGCAAACGTTTTTTTAAAGATATGTAAATGGATACGGAACTGCTGAAATATATTATGATTGCGAGCATCATTATTGAAATGACGCTGGTGGGAATCATTATTGCCATGCAGATAAAAATCGCCAAATATCAACGCAAAATCTATTTTATAAAACGTGACCGCGAGCGCTGCAATGAGGTATTGTATTCCGCCAAAGACGGCTATCTGTGCTTTGTTTATCCGGACCAGAAAGTTAAGGATTTGCAGAAAGGAATCGTTGAAAGATGTTCGCGCAGGCTGGCGGTTATGCTCGGTCTGAAAAACGGTACGGCTTCGTCTTTTGCCGATGTATGCGAGGCCTTTTATAAAGAAGACGCGCGAATCCTTAAAAAATATGTTACTCTGTTGCAACAGGAGGGCCATGCCTTTGAAGATGTGTTGAAACTGAAGGGCGGTCAGCGCTTGGTGTGTGTGTACGGCAGCCGGATACAGGGGGCGGACAATAATCTTTATTGCGATATTATTTGGTGCCGCGACGTATCTTTGGAAGCCGAAAAGATTAATACTCTGGAAGACGAGATAACAAGTGCGCAGAATCGGATAACAGGCTTGGAAAATATGATTGACGGTGTTAACTATCCGTTGTGGCTGCGAGATGAAAATCTGAACCTGCTTGAAATTAATAAAAAATACCTTGAATACAGCGGTTTAGGTAATAAAAATGAAGTAATAAATCAATCTGTTGAATTGGGTAGCAATAACGGAGATTCGGTGGTTAGAAAAGTTGCGGCTGAGGCGCAGAAAAGCAAAAAAATCCAGAAAAAGGCCTTTAAAATGGTGCGCGGCGGTGCGTTGTATAATTACGAAATTCAGGAAAATCCGTATTTTATTGACGACAATTTGGATAAAGTCGGTACGGTCGGCTATTTGGTGGATAATACCGAATTGGAACAACTTAAACGCAGCTTTAAGGCAAATCAGAACAGCCATTTGGAGATTTTGGGTACGCTTGGTACGGCATTCGCCATTTTTGACGGTCAGACCAATTTGTTTTTCTATAACAATGCCTTTCGCGACTTATGGGGATTGGATAACGAATTTTTGGAAAAAACACCGAGTTATCTGCAATTTTTGGAAACTGTGCGTGAGCATAAACTGTTGCCGCCGGTGCCGGATTTTAAGGCTTATAAAGAGGACGAACTGGCGGTTTTCGGCGGATTATGGGAAACGCGTGAGGATTTGTTGCATTTGCCGGACGGGCGTACCATTCGGCGTTTTCGCACACCTCATCCTAACGGGGTTATTTTCGCTTTTGAAGATGTTTCCGACCGATTGGCTACCACGCGTCGCCTGAATGAGTTGACCGCGTCGCAACAGACAATTTTGGATAATTTGAATGATTCTGTGATTATATTCGGTGCAAATCAGCGTTTAAAATCGTATAATCGCGCTTATTTGAAGCTGTGGAGTTTGGATTTTGATAAAATGCAGGATGAGCCGAAACTGGAAAAAATAATTGCCTATCAAAAACTGTTTTTTTCCAACGTGGATGATTGGGAAAGCTTCAAGCAAAGTATGATGGCAAACATAACCGAAGGTCGTAAATTTGATTTGCTGCGGGACGATAACGTGAATATTGCCGTTTCGCCGCTGGTCTTCTATGACGGCTCATTTATGATTACATATACCGTAAAAGCAGCACGGAAAGGTAAATAGATGACAGCTGATGATGAGTTGAAAAAGAAAAACGAAGATAATGAAGATACCGACGATATCGCTTCCGGTGTTTCGGGCAGCAAAAAAGGGTTTGAGGAAAGCGAGCGCCTGACGCTGCGTATTGATGCTTTGGAGGCCGATAAATATCAGAAGAAAAAAACAAAAAGCAACATTAATCGGACCACAAAAAATCCCAATAAAATCAAAACTAAAGTGCGACAAATTGATGATGAAGACGACGAGGACGAGGATTTGATGGACCATACTGCCATGCGCTCGCTCAACCGGTTGTGGCGAATGCAGATGAACCGGCAGGATTCCACCAATTCGGACACGTCGCTGGTTAATGCGCTGGAATCCGACGAACGGCGGCAGATTATGCAAAATATTACCACCGAAGTAGTGCGTCAGGAGGAAAATGCAGGTCGGCACAACGCGTTGGCGCAGGCCGATAAACTGTTGAAAAAAGCAAATTTGGAGCAAATGAATACGCAGGAATTTATGAATGAGATGAAGGACGCGATTTATAATCCGAGTAAGTTGCGACGTGAGGCCTTGGCTACGCATATTGCCAAACAAATGGGAATTAAAGGCGAAATAGTCAAACACAGTGAAGGCGAGGTGGTTGAAGGCGTGCGCAAGGTAAAAGATTTATCGGGCGGACGTAAGGTTGATGCACTCAAAATGGATGACGTAAAAAAAGTCGGCGAAAAGAAAATGACTCAAAACGAGACCGCCGAGCTGATTTTGCGCAAATCGGGACAGACCGCGCGCCTGTCGGAAATCAAGCATCAGCATAAAACCGGAAAATCCAAATCCGGAAAAGAAAATAAAACGAAAAACAATAAGTCTTATTCGGCACAAATGAAAGAGCTGCTGCAGGAATCGCTCAAGAAAAATGATAAAATAGGAAGATAATCAAAAGTTACGATTTACTTTTTAAAAAAAATATAATAAAGTAAGGTACATAAAATAACTCTTTAAGGAAAAAAATATGGAAAATCAATACTACACACTTATGGAAAAGCAGGATTTTTTCGAAATAATCGAAAATAAATACGGTGAATTGGCAATTTTTATCGATGCACGCGACGGTGAGCCGCAAGAGCCGATTTTGCAATTTGACGGCAAGAAAACCGCTTTGTTGAAACGTGATGAGCGCCGCTCAATTATTTTGGATAACATCGACGTTGAAACCAAAGGGGTTTTGGCCGAATCCGAAGTGGTTATGATTTGCGAAATGCATGCCGATGTGGTAGTCAGAGTTTATGCCGTGGCGGTAGAAAATGTTGAAGATATCGTTTTGAACGGTCGCAGAACCCGTGCCGATGAAATATTCAGAGCCAAGAGCAAGGAAGAATTGCTCAAGTCTTTCGGCGCAATCAAAACTTGGACCGGCGGTACCACAAAATGATTGGACTTGTTTTTGTAACACACGGCAATCTGGCATTGGAGTTTTTGGCCGCAATGGAGCACGTTGTCGGCAAACAGGAGAATGTGGCCTGTGTTTGTATCGGGCCGGAAGATGATATGGATGCTCGCCGACAGGAGATTTTGACCAAGGCCAAAGCGGCTGATACGGGCAAAGGTGTGTTGTTGTTGACCGATATGTTCGGCGGAACACCTTCAAATCTGGCAATGTCGGTTATCAGCCACGGTAATTTTGACGTTATTGCCGGAGTTAATCTGCCGATGTTGATTAAATTGGGCGAGGCCCGCAAGACCATGAATTTGGCAGATTGTGCCGATTGTGCGCAAGAATCCGGCAAAAAATACATCAATGTTGCTTCACATTTGCTGAACGGGACATCCAAATGAGTGAGGCTCAGGCAGAAGTGACAATTTGCAATCAGAAGGGGCTGCATGCACGGGCGGCAGCCGCTTTTGTTAAATGTATTGCCGATATTGATGCCGAGGTTACGGTGGAAAAAGACGGGGTAGAGGTTGACGGTTGCTCGATTTTGAGCCTGATGATGCTTGCAGCCTCCAAAGGTTGTACCATTAAAATCAAAGCTACCGGAAACGAAGCGCAAAAGGCTGTTGATGATTTGAAATTGCTGATAAATAATCGTTTTGGTGAAGAATCGTGACTAAGCAAAAAGCGCCGCGCAATAAAACAATTTGTCTGAACCTTAAAGAGGAAATCGCTTTGTCGCGTCGTGCCGTTAAATTTGCGCCGTTTCGCGAGGCACCGCAGCTTGAAAATCAAATAGTATGGCAGGATACATTTTATGCTTTGCGACATATTCCCGATAATTTTGCCGATTTGATGGTAGTTGACCCGCCGTATAATTTAACAAAAAACTTCGGTAAGAATATTTTTTATCGCACCGATTTGCAGACTTATAAAAAATGGCTGGATAAATGGCTGGCGCAGACGGCGCGGATTTTGAAACCGAATGCCAGCGTCTATATTTGCTCCGATTGGCAGAGTTCACTCGTAATACCTGAAGTTGCGGCAAAATATTTTGTGTTGCGCAATCGTATTTCATGGGAGCGCGAAAAGGGCAGAGCGGCTGAAAATAACTGGAAAAATTGTCTGGAGGATATTTGGTATTTTACCAAGTCCGATGATTTTACCTTCAATTTGGATGCGGTTAAAATGCAACGCAAAGTGTTGGCGCCGTATCGCGATAAGGGCGGAAATCCTAAGGATTGGCAGGAGAGCGACGGGCAAAAAATACGCTACACAGCGCCGTCAAATATCTGGACCGATATAACGGTGCCGTTCTGGTCAATGCCGGAAAACACGGAGCATCCGACGCAAAAGCCGGAAAAGCTGATTGCCAAGCTGATTTTGGCTTCCAGCAATAAAGGGGATATGGTGTTTGACCCGTTTGTCGGTTCGGGTACTACGGCAGTGGTGGCAAAAAAACTCGGCCGGCGCTTTTTGGGAATTGAACGCGAGCGCAAATATGTGGCATTGGCGTTGAAACGGTTGGATATGGCTGATGAAAATTCAGCTATTCAAGGCTATGAAAACGGTGTGTTCAAAAATCGCAATGCCGAAGAATAGATTTTCTCCTTATTCCCGTTCCTCGGTTTGCATTTTCATAAACGCCTCAAATCCGGCTTTTAATTTAGCTTGCGCCGCTTTCTTTTCCTCATGATTTTTCTGCCGAATTTTATAGACGGATAACTCGCTCTGATATTTTGCGCTTTCAATTAAGTCTTTATATTTGATGCAAAAATCGCCGTCTTCATCTTCTAATTCCGGACAATTATACCTATCCACTAAATCATCATCGCAATATATACCTTTATCTTCTTGCATTTGCGGCAACCCGAGCAAAGATAATAAATCAGGATTCTTGTTACAATAAAAACCTCCACCGACTTTTTGCGGCGCTCCGGTCAAGGTAATAAGCTTATTATCCTCGCAATCAAAATCTCCGCCGACTTTTTGCGGTGCTCCGGTCAGGGAGGTCAGCTGATTATCAAAGCACCAAAAATCTCCGCCGACTTTTTGCGGCGCTCCTTGCAAGGTGGTTAGTTGATTATCGCTGCATTTAAAATTTCCACCTACTTTTTGCGGCGCTCCTTGCAATGAAGTTAGTTCATTATTTCTGCAATCAAAATATCCGCCGACTTCTTGCGGCGCTCCTTGTAAGGTGGTTAGTTGATTGTCGTTGCACCAAAAATTTCCGCCGACTTTTTGCGGTGCTCCTTGCAAGGTGGTAAGTTTGTTATTATTACACTCAAAATCTCCACCGACTTCTTGCGGTGCTCCTTGCAAGGTGGTAAGTTGATTAAAAGTGCACCAAAAATATCCGCCGACTTTTTGCGGTGCTCCGGTCAAGGTGGTAAGTTGATTATTATCGCAATCAAAACCTCCGCCGACTATTTGCGGCGCTCCGGTCAAGGAGGTAAGTTTATTGTAGTGACAATAAAAATCTCCGCCGACTTCTCGTGGTGCTCCTTGTATGGTGGTCAGTTGATTTCTGTTGCAATAAAAACCTTCGCCGACTTTTTGCGGCGCTCCCTGCAAAGATGTTAATTGATTATTATAGCAATAAAAACCTCCGCCGACTTTTTGCGGTGCTCCTTGCAGAGAAGTAAGTTTGTTATTATCACATCTGAAATCTCCGCTGACTTCTCGCGGCGCTCCGTTCAGGGAAGTTAGTTGATTATTATAGCAATCAAAATTTCCTTTTATCGTTACCTTGGATAAGTCCGGCAGTTCGGTTAAACCTTTTTTGCTCAAATCCACATCGCCTTCAATCACAAACCCGTCCGGAAGGTTATACAAATTGTACGTCTTCCCGTCTTGCTCAAACTCAAATTTATCATTTAACTCAGCCATTTTTATTGCTCCTTATTCCCGTTCCTCGGTTTGCATTTTCATAAACGCCTCAAATCCGGCTTTGAGTTTAGCTTGAGCCTCTTTCTTTTCCTCGTGTTTTTTCTGCCGAATTTTATAGACGGATAACTCGCTTTGATACTTTGCGCTCTCAATCAAGTCTTTGTAATCAATATAATATTTGCCTAATCTATCTGCCACCTTCGGGCAATTATATCTTTCCATCAAATCATCATCGCAATATATTTTTTTATCACCCGACATTTGAGGCAACCCGAATAAGGAAAATAAATTATAGTTATTACTGCAATAAAAATCTCTGCCGACTTCTTGCGGTGCTCCGGTCAAGGAAGTAAGTTCATTATCGCGGCAATAAAAACTTCCGCCGACTTTTTGCGGTGCTCCTTGTAAGATGGTCAGCTGATTATTGCCGCAACTAAAACCTCCGCCGACTTCTTGCGGTGCTCCGTTCAAGGAAGTTAGTTGATTATTTTTGCACCAAAAATCTCCACCGACTTCTCGCGGTGCTCCCTGTAATGAAGTAAGTTTATTGTTGTCACAATAAAAATATCCGCCGACTTTTTGCGGCGCTCCTTGTAGGGAAACAAGGGAATTATCCTCGCAACCAAAACTTCCGCCGACTTTTTGCGGCGCTCCTTGTAAGGTGGTCAGCTGATTATAATCACATCTGAAATCTCCACCGACTTCTTGCGGCGCTCCGGTCAAGGAAGTAAGCTTATTATGGTCGCATTTAAAACTTCCACCGACTTCTTGCGGCGCTCCGGTCAGGGAGTTTAGCTGATTATTATTGCACCAAAAATCTCCGCCGACTTCTCGCGGCGCTCCTTGCAAAGATGTTAGTTGATTGTAGCCGCAATAAAAATCTCCGCCGACTTTTTGCGGTGCTCCGATCAAGGAAGTTAGTTGATTATTATAGCAACTGAAACCTCCTTTTACCGTTACCTTGGATAAGTTCGGCAGTTTGGTTAAACCTTTTTCGCTCAAATCCACATCGCCTTTAATCACAAACCCGTCCGGCAGGTCATATAGATTATAGGTTTTGCCATTCTGCTTAATAGGTATATATGTAGAAGAATCCTGATTTGTCTTATCTTCCTTGGCCAGTATTCTGTTTTTAATTTGCTTAAATAAATCTTTCAGCATAATCTGACACTCCGTATAATGCTATTTATGTCTAACATAGCAGAATTTGTCATAAATTGCAATATATTTTTTATCCCAAAACATAAAATGGTTTTTTGTTGTAATTTTAAAAACCGTGCGTTAAACTGAAACAGAATAGTTCTGAAGGAGTGTAAATAATGACGCAAACTGTACAACGCCCTTATACCATTGCCGAAGAAATAGCTTCCTGTTCTTGTCACGGTTTGGGAATTATTTTGGGAATTGCCGCTTTGGCGGTTTTGACGGCTTTTGCCTCAATTACCGGAGACCCGTGGAAAATCGTTTCTGCTGCTATTTTTGCTTCGTCTATGATTATCTTATATTCTACCTCAACCGTTTATCACGCGTTGACCAATCCGCGTGCCAAAGGTATTTTGAAGAAGTTTGACCATATAGCGATTTATTATTTGATTGCGGGAACATATACACCTTTTTTGTTGGTCAATTTGCGCGGTACAATCGGCTGGACGATTTTTGGAATTATTTGGGGGTTAACGATACTCGGGACGGTTTTAAAACTGGTAACCCCGCCCAACGGAACAAAATTGTGGTCTATTTTGCTTTATCTGATTATGGGGTGGCTGATTGTGTTTGCGTCTAAGGCGCTAATCTCAAATCTGAATACGACCGGTTTGGTCTTTTTGATTTTGGGCGGTTTGTTTTATACGCTCGGTATCCCTTTCTATATGTGGAAGAGCAAAAAATATACTCACGCCGTGTGGCACGCCTTTGTTTTGTGCGGTACAATCATGCACTTTTTTGCAATTTTGTTCGGTTGCGTGTTAGGTGGCTGAATATAGAGAGTTTTAAGCATAATTCGCAGATATTTTATGAGAATAAGGAACCGGTATGCAATATTTTTTTCAGAATAACAACTCAAAGGATTTAATCGTATTTTTTTCCGGCTGGGGGTGTGACCAAAATCAGTTCATCAATTTGCATGATGTGAAAGATGTGTTGATTTTATATGATTATCAGGACCTGCAAATTGAATTTGACTTTGCAAAATACGAAAATATTTATGTAATAGCTTATTCCGCCGGGGTATTTGTTGCCGCGATTTTGGTGGACAAACTCCCGAATGTGCGGAAAAAAGTGGCTTTGTGCGGTAATCCGTATCTGTTTGATGAAATACTCGGTATATCAGCCGAAAATATTGAAGTATTTAAAAATATAACCTTAGATAACTATCTGGATTTTCGCAAAAAATATATGGTTGTCAGTGATGAGGAATATGAACGCTACAATAAACTGGAATCACTGCGTACGATTGAGAGTTGTGAGGCTGAGTTGGCGGCTTTGCAAAATTTGTATGTTGTGCACAAAAAAGATATAAATCCTGAGTTTGATAAAGCATTGGTTGCGGAAAAAGATTTGATTTTTAATTTGCCGGCGCAGCGGGATTTTTACAAAGACAAATTGCAAATCATCAAAAATGCCAAACATCATATCTTTTTCAGGTTTAAGAGTTTTGAAGATATATTGGATATTTGATAAAATTTTAATTTGTATATGGTATAACTCGTTCAATTTGGCGATAAAATGAGGGGAAAAATATGAAAAAAGCTGTTTTTATTGTCTGTTTTGTGTTGGCGGTATGGGGCGCACACACGGCGCAAAGTATGCCAAATCCGTGGATTGATTGCGGAGATGATATCAGTTGCGGCGCTCTAAA
>Ga0247610_10007743_pt1 | contig 10986 bp, 7 predicted proteins | sample 174DNAGHGhighgp2_FD_193483 | JGI IMG/M metagenome (GOLD analysis project Ga0247610, IMG submission 193483) | Sheep rumen microbial communities from Palmerston North, Manawatu-Wanganui, New Zealand - 1742 DNA GHGhigh gp2 | ecosystem: Host-associated > Mammals > Digestive system > Stomach > Rumen ...
ACACCGAGGCATTCGCTTCGCTTGAGAAACTGGCAGTTATCGAGCCGAACAAATCGGCGCGCCAAGAGTATGCCGACGCTTACGCGAAATGGAAATACCGTCTCGAGAAATCGATGAGCAAATAAAAAAGAAATTCGTGTTAAATAATTGATTTTTAATAACTACTAAAATTTAAAAAAATGGCACAAGAGTATTTTCCACAAATTGGAAAAATCAAATTCGAAGGTAAAGATTCGAAAAACCCTATGGCATTCCATTATTATGATGCCGAGAAAGTGATTATGGGCAAGCCGATGAAGGATTGGCTGCGTTTTGCAATGGCTTGGTGGCACACTTTGTGCGCCGACGGTAGCGACCAGTTCGGTGGCGGTACCAAATCGTTCCCCTGGAACAAGGGCGCCGATGCAGTTACCATTGCTAAACAAAAGGCTGACGCTGGTTTCGAGATTATGGAGAAACTTGGCATTCCTTACTTCTGCTTCCACGATGTTGACCTTGTTTCGGAAGGTGCTTCGGTTGAGGAGTATGAGGCTAACCTGAAAGCCATTGTTGCTTACCTGAAAGAGAAAATGGCTAAGACCGGCAAGAAACTTCTGTGGTCAACAGCCAACGTATTCGGCAACAAACGCTATATGAACGGTGCTTCTACAAACCCGGATTTCGACGTTGTTGCTCGCGCTATCGTTCAGATTAAGAACGCTATCGACGCCGGTATCGAACTTGGCGCTGAGAACTACGTGTTCTGGGGCGGCCGCGAGGGTTATATGAGCCTTCTGAACACCGACCAGAAACGTGAGAAAGAGCATATGGCAACTATGTTGACTATGGCTCGCGACTACGCTCGCAAAAAAGGCTTCAAGGGCACATTCCTTATCGAGCCGAAACCAATGGAGCCTTCTAAACACCAATATGATGTTGACACCGAGACTGTTATCGGCTTCCTGAAAGCACACAATCTTGACAAGGACTTCAAAGTAAACATTGAGGTTAACCACGCTACTTTGGCTGGCCACACCTTCGAGCACGAATTGGCTTGCGCTGTTGACGCTGGTATGCTCGGCTCAATCGACGCTAACCGCGGTGATATGCAGAACGGCTGGGATACTGACCAGTTCCCAATCGACCAATACGAGCTCGTACAGGCTTGGATGCAGATTATCCGCAACGGTGGTCTTGGCACAGGTGGTACCAACTTCGACGCAAAAACTCGCCGCAACTCAACTGACCTTGAGGATATCTTCTTGGCACATATCAGCGGAATGGACGCAATGGCCCGCGCTCTTGAGAACGCAGCCAAACTGCTCGAGGAGAGCCCGTACAAGAAGATGCTGGCTGCTCGCTACGCATCGTTCGACAAGGGCGAAGGCAAGAAGTTTGAAGAAGGTAAGATGACTCTTGAAGAGGCTTACGAGTACGGCAAGAAAGTTAACGAGCCGAAGCAGACTTCAGGTCAGCAGGAGCTTTACGAAGCAATTGTTGCAATGTACGCTTAATCAGCGGTTTGCATATAACAAAAAAGGCGGAACTTGGTTCCGCCTTTTTTGTTTTGCTCCAGTTTGATGACAATTCCACAATGTTTTTAAACGCAGCTTGAACGGTATTGCAACATAATATGGTGTATTCGTTTATCCGGCAAACCGAACTCGATAATCTGCTGTTAACTCATATTTTTTACCACTTAACAGCACGTTATCGGCTATTTTTGTTCGATAGTGTGCTGCTAACTCGTTTTTTTAGGCACTTAGCAGCAGATTATCGCACATTAGCGAACAAATCGTTCAATACAATTTCCGATTGGATATTGTTTCGATAAGCGTTGCGGGCCAGACCGTAGGTGGTTATCATTGTTGTGTGGACGGCCTTCCGAGTCTTTGTAACCATCTGAAAAACAGACTTTCGACGGCGGAGATAATCATCTTCGGCCTTGTCGATGACAAACTCATCGCTCGCGAATTTCATCTCGCAAAGATTGATGATGCCATCGTTGCGGTCAATCAGCAAATCAACCTGAGCGCCGCCGTGCTCGCTATTGGCTTCGGTGCGCCACGATTGCACGTAACTCACCACACCCGACACGCCAAGCGCCTGCTTTATCTGCGGCAGATGCCACAGGCACACGCGCTCAAACGCAAGCCCAGCCCACGTGTTGTGCAGCCCAGTGCTCAGGCTGTTGGTCCAAAAATGCGCATCGTGGCGCGAATTGTTGCGGAAATATTGGAAATAGAACAGCGTGAAATTGTCCATCAGTTGGAACAGGGCATCGCGCTCACGCTTCTGCATCGACTGATATTTTCTGATGAAACCGCACAACTGCAACTCCTCAAGCACGCGGTTGAACACAGGATTGTCCGTCAAGCCGGCACCTTGCAGCAACTCTTTGCGCGTCATTCCTATCTTTTTGGTTGACAGCGTGGTAACAACATCGATGTAAGGCGCGGGATTTTTGAAAAGCGATGCATAAAGAGCATCGAATTCGTCGGAAAGACGGCCGCTGTCGGCAAAGCAGAGCCTGTCGATGTTCTGAGCCAGACTCTCGCCACGGCGCAGAAGGCTCCAATAATATGGTATGCCGCCAAAAATCATATAGGCTTCGGCCAATTCTTTCCGCGTAAGTTCAAGTCCTTGAAGATGAGCGTATTGTTCGCACTCATACAGATTGAATGGCGGAAGATGGATTTGACGCGTCAGCCGCCCGTAAAGCCCTCCGTGGTTGCGCATTATCTTCTTCACAATCCACGATGTGGCGCTTCCACAGACAATCAGAACAATGTCGTTGCGCATATTCGCCCATCCGTTCCAGAAATGTTCCAACGCACTGACAAACTGCGATTTGGGCGTATCCATCCACGGCAGTTCATCAATGAAAACAACCTTTTTTTCTGCTGGTGATTTTTTCAACAAATCGCTCAAATAGTGGAACGCATCGAACCACGTTTTGGGCATCTTACAGCGCTTCAGTCCCGCTCGGCGCAGCGATTCGCGGAATTCGGCCAATTGCTCTTTCCGCCCGACATTGGCAATGCCTGTGTGGTAGAAAGCAAACTGATTTTCAAATGTTTCACGTATCAGATAGGTCTTCCCGACACGCCGCCGCCCATACACGGCGCAGAATTGCGACTCGTCTTTTTCCAAAAGTTCGAGTAATTCTTTCCGCTCGTTCTCTCTGCCGACAATCATAACAGTCTGTTTTAAAGCCGTTTGCATTTTGTTTTTTGGCGTCACCAATAACTTTTGGCACCGCCAATTTCAAACGGATTGTTTTCATCAACAAAGTAAAACATTATTTTCGGATAATCTGCTGTTAACTCATATTTTTTACCACTTAACAGCATGTTATCGGCTATTTTTGTTCGATAGCGTGCTGCTAACTCATTTTTTTAGGCACTTAGCAGCAGATTATCGCAACCAAATGAGCTAAACCGCCAAATCGGCCAATTCAATGGTGGTGAGCATTACGGCGGTAAATTGTTTTTCCCGCGCTAAACGGTTTGCCTGCCGCTCGATGGTTTTCTCGAACAAATTGCGAATGAACCGCGCATTGCCAAAACGCTCGTCTTTGGTAGCGACAACATTATTCAGATACGCTGTCAGCGCTGTTTTAGCATCATCGGTAATGGTGTACTCGTTTTTCGTCAGATTAAATTCGAAAATTTGCGCCAATTCATCGGCAGAATAATCAGGGAACTCAATGTAGCGGTTAAAACGCGACTGCAAACCAGGGTTTGCATTGATAAATGTCTGCATTTCATTCGAATAACCAGCCAAAATCACAACCAAACGGTCTCGGTCATCTTCCATACGTTTCAGCAAAGTTGATATAGCCTCGATGCCGAAATCGTTTTGCCCGCCACTGACCAATGAATACGCCTCATCAATGAACAAAACGCCATCCAAAGCACTGTCAATTACCTTGTTCGTTTTTACAGCCGTTTGCCCAACGTATTCCGCAACCAGGCCCGAACGGTCGGTTTCAACCAAATGACCTTTCTTCAGCACTCCCAACTCTTTGTAAATGTTGGCAACAATGCGCGCCACGGTGGTTTTTCCCGTTCCAGGATTACCAGTAAACACGCAATGGTACGACACCGACGTTGCTTTCAGCCCCTTCTCCGCTCTTGATTGTTGGATTTTTATGAAGTTGGTAAGCGTTTCAACCTCGCTTTTTACTGATTGCAAGCCGATTAGCTTTTGCAGTTCATCAGCTGCCTTATGCGAACGCGGTTTGCTTTTAGTTTTATCGTTTTCTTTAGTTTTTTCGTTTTCGGCATCGAACTTGCTATCTTTATTATTATCAGACAAATCCACACTATTGAGTTTTTCTGATACATAATCAATGCCTTTTTGCTCCTCATCGGTGATTTCATTGTCGATACCAGCTATAATAGTTGAGAAACGATGCAAACAAATCAAATAGCTGCTTTGCTTTTTCTTGTCAACTTCACCCAAAATGTATGAAATCATAAACCCACCTTCAACTTCTGCATTCTTTTCAATCGCAGACTTCAACATTTCATAAATATTTTGTATTGACTCGCTTACTTTTTCAATAGCAGTTCCAATTTTATCATACGTAATAAACATATCGTTGCCCAAAGCCATATACAACAATAATAATCCGAAACAGTCATTGTGTTTCAAATCAAGTTGTTTGCCAAGTTTAAGCACGCATTTTAAGAAATCAATTTCTATAAGAACATTTATTAGTTCATCATCATCTTTCAATGCCTCACCACTGAAAGATATATGTTGCTTGGCCAGAATGGATTTGAATTCCGTATCATTTTTCATCCATTTGGCCATTTCACTAACTCTTTTTACTACAATACAATAATCTTCAAACAGTTGCTCTGATATGAATGTGATATTGTTTGTTTTCAAATTATTAGACTTCTTTTTCGCATAATTGATAATAATATCATCAATCTTCGACTCATCGGAAATCAAAACATCACGTACAGCAGCCCCTTTATATGGACCGACAATCCCTGCTTCTTCCAATTGGTCCATAATATGGCCAGCACGATTATATCCTATTGAAAATTTGCGTTGAATTAATGAAGTTGAGCCTTGTTGGTTAATTACTACTATACGTGCTGCGTCCTCAAAAAATGGGTCTAAAGCCTTTAGACTTTCCAAGTCGATATTGTTTATAGAGCTTGGCATTGTGGCTTCACATACGGATTTTAATATTTCAAACGATTTGCAAAATTGCTCGACAGCCAAGTTATTGCTAACAATATAATTAACACCTAATGACTTGATATTCAGATTTCCGTATCGCATCACAGGAATAGAATAATTATTCGCATACCTTTTGTCAGGTTCACCATTTTTATTCACATACTTGTATGTTGTCCTGACTAATTCGGAATCTGATGGCACAGTTCCTTCTTCTTGGAATAATACAATAGAGTGATTTAATGATATTGCGGAAATGGGTAGTACATTGAACGAGTCGTCTTTTGTAATTATCACAAAACGTGGGTAGAAATAACAAACTCTTTTGTTTAAACCTGATATTTGTGGCACCTCATAAGGAATGCTTAATTCTTTGTAGCATCCTTGTATGAATTTGTATGAAGTTCTGTTGACACTAGTGTTGGCGAATGATTTGAGCTGAGTGTTTTCAACTTCTGAGATTATTAACCACGCCTTATTCGAATTGCGCATTGTTTTATAGGCTTCGCAAAATGCCTCATATTTTTCTTTCTCATCATCAGTCAATTCCCCGATGACATCGTATCTGAGTTTGGTAGCTTCTTCTTGTGCGTTGTTTAATTCTTCACCATATTGCTGCAATTGCTGAACCCACTGGGGCTTGGCCTTTTTAGCCACCAAATTCCCATATTTTTCAACTAATGGTTTCAATCTGCTGTCTATATCCTTTTGAATCAAATATCCGATATGGTCGTTTAGTATTTTTTTCTTCAAAGGGTCGTTTTCATCATTGGCTTGGCGTTTCAAAGAATCAATTGCGTTTGCTTTTTCCATTGTATTTTGCTTATTCTCTTTAGAATACAATTTGGCGAGAACAATGATACATATAACGATAATGGCACAAATCAAGGTGATAACCAATCTGTCGGCAGTGGCGTCTGATATGGTAGATCCCGCGACTGTTTGTGCTTCAGGTTGGTCTGCATTTGTTTCTGCTTCATTTTGAACAATTTCTGTTTTGTTGTCCGTATCGAATTTGGTCGTATCTATAATATTTGCCAATAACACTATTGTGCTGAAAATCAATACGGTCCATACAAAGAATTTCAAACATCCTTTTTTGTCTTTGGGCTTATTTGGTTCCATATTTTCAAACTCATTTTTGTCCTTAAAATAAAATGCCACTACGATTGTCAATAATATACCAGCCACGAATAGTATGACGGCCAATGTGGAATAATCTACGAGAGCACAGATAGTAGCAGCAATAAAAGTCAGTACAACAAATGTCGCCATGCAACCCACACCATTCTTGCCATCTGGTGTTGTCGTTTGGAAATTTCCAGAGCCTAACTTCTGCCGCTTGTACAAACCTGTTCCTGGAATACTGGTATTCAAATATGTTCCGTTGGGTCCAAAAGTCATTTTTGCTCCTCTTGGGCCTACACTTGTTGAAACTCCGCTTTTGCTAAAATTAAGGTTAACGCCAGGAGCGATTTTCACTCTTTTTCTAAAATTCCAACCAGCCATTATTCTTTTTTTTTATTTGTGTTTTGCTTTAATTCTTCTAAATAACTTGCGGTAATCACTCCCGAAGGTAGCGCTATAATAGCCACACCGACAATTGCCGAAAGCATACTTATCAATCGGCCAATGTTTGTTGCGGGATATATATCACCATAGCCGACAGTTGTCAAAGTTGTTGTGGCCCAATACAATGCGTCGAAGAAATTACGGAAGTTTGTACCGTTGACTTCTGTTGCGCCTTCTGCATTGAACATAATCAAAGCTGTTACGATAATGTAGAACACGGCTATCATGAATACCGACAACAATGTTGCTCGCTCTTTTCGTAACACATTAAACAACAATTCTATACGGTAAGAGTAACGGACAATTTTCAAGACGCGAAAAATCTTTATCAGCCGCGTTATTCTTAACAATTTGAACGTTGGCTTGCATACGCCAACCGACGGCAAAATCGAAAGCAAATCGATAATGGCAAACAATGTGAATGGATAAATCAGAAACGATTTCCAACCTTTCTGCAATTTGTAATCGGCTGTAATCCATCGCAATATATAATCGGCAATAAAGATTGAGACTGACACATTGTCGAAACAATTGAACAGCGCATTTCGCTCTCGGAAAGCCAGCGGCACAATGCTGACAACAATGGTTGCGAGCATTAGCAAATCGTAAATCTTGCTCGCAAAGCTGCCTTCTTTGCTATGTTCAACTATTTCAAACAGCCGCTGTCTCATTTTTTGCCTTTTATAAATGTGTCCAAATCGGAAATGTTCGCACCGTTTTTCAGACTTTTTTTCGTTACAATGTTTCCAATTTCAAGAAATTGGTCGTAACTCAGTCCAAACATCTGCTGCAAGTCGTTTTTCATCAGTGCTTCATTAGAATCAATCGTATGGTCGGACTGCATTTTTTCAAATTGCAGCGTAAGTATGTTCCTAACTTCCTGTTCTTTGTGGCATTTGTAAAAGTCTCCCTCGTCAATTCTGAAGAAACGGCGCAGAGTGGTGAAGTCATGCATTTCGGCTTGCGTCAGAATATCATCTTCCAAGCAAAAGCTTGCATAATCTAGCAAAACGCATATCAATCTGTCCTTCAAGTCGGTAATGCGCGAAACATTTATTTCTGCCAAAACCGATTCCAAATCGGGCAGACGCAATTTGTCGTCAATAATAAGTTGAAGTATTTTGCGGATTTTCTCGGGGTAGTCATTCTTTGCCATCAGCAAAGCAACACTTTCTTGCAAGGTTTTCATCATTCTGTTTTTTAGGTCGCGCTCACCATTTCACCTAAAAAAACATTGCGGTCTGACTTCGGCACCCGGCAAAAAAAATGTGGACATTTCCTCATCCACATTCCAGGTGCTTGGCCAGACCTCTACAACAGATAAGGAATGCCCACGCATAACACGTGAGCATTCACTACTATCTTCTGTTGTAGATTATTCCTTTGCGGCCAAGCTTTGGAATGTTTTCAGATTAGCGGTAAACGCTATTGATTAATAATATGTTAGTTCAAACTTTCTGCTTCTTTTTTAGTGTTTTTAATTGTTCTTGCACAAATATAAATATCTATTTGGTACAATTGTCAAAGATAAATTTTGTTGTGTAGGAAAATAAAATGCTTGTCGCGCACCTACGGCACGCTAATCGATTGTGGTTGAATGGGTTCTACCACTCTATCGTTCCTAACGGAACTTTTTAAAGAAATCTGTGAGAATCAGTGTCGTCTTGTGTTCCCGATAGCTATCGGAACTGTGCGAGAACATGTAAAAAAAAAATCCCCGCCACCTTTCGGCAGCGGGGATCACTTACTACTATGCAAAGATTATTAGTCTTTCAGTTTTGCGCAGAGGAACTCGCGATTCATACGGGCGATGTTGCTGATTGAGATGCGTTTCGGACACTCAGCCTCGCAGGCGCGGGTGTTGGTGCAGTTACCGAATCCCAGTTCGTCCATCTTGGCAACCATTGCCTTAACACGTTTGGCAGCCTCAACGCGGCCTTGCGGCAGCAGAGCAAACTGCGAAACCTTGGCCGATACGAACAACATTGCCGAACCGTTCTTGCAGGCAGCAACGCACGCGCCGCAACCAATGCAAGTAGCCGAGTCCATAGCCTCGTCGGCATCAATCTTCGAGATTGGAATGGCGTTGGCGTCTTGAGCGCCGCCGCAGTTGAACGACACGTAGCCGCCAGCCTGCTGAATCTGGTCGAAGGCGTTGCGGTTCACCATCAGGTCTTTGATAACGGGGAACGCAGCCGAGCGCCACGGCTCAACGGTGATGGTCTCGCCATTTTTGAAACGGCGCATGTAGAGCTGGCAGGTTGTTGCGCCGGTTGCAGGTCCGTGCGGGTGTCCGTTGATGTAGAGCGAGCACATTCCGCAAATACCCTCGCGGCAATCGTGGTCGAACACAATCGGCTCCTGGCCTTTCTCAATAAGCGATTCGTTCAGAATATCCAATGTTTCCAAAAACGAAGTGTCAGGTGTTGTCTCAACATTCTCGTAAGTTACAAAACCACCTTTTTCTTTCGGGCCGGCCTGACGCCAAACCTTCAAGTTTACTTTCATTATATTATCTGTAGCCATTTCTTTGTGCTTTAAAGAGTTAATTATGATTTATAGTTACGAGTCTGAACTTTGATTGCCTCATATTTAAGCGGTTCTTTCAGCAATTCGGGCTCTTTGTTGTCGTCGCCCTGATAGTTCCAGCAACCAACATAGAAGTAGTTCTCGTCGTCGCGTTTAGCCTCGCCCTCTTCGGTTTGGTATTCCTCGCGGAAGTGACCGCCGCAGCTCTCGTTGCGGTTCAATGCGTCGAAGGCGATGAGTTCGCCCATCACAATGAAGTCTCTCAGGTGGAAGGCTTTGTCGAGCTCAATGTTCATTCCCTCTTTTGAGCCAGGAACAAACAGGTTGGTCTCGAACTCCTTGCGTAACTCTTTAAGTTTTTTGAGTGCTGTTTCCAGACTCTCTTTTGTACGGCCCATGCCAACATATTCCCACATAATGTGGCCGAGCTCTTTGTGCAGCGAGTCAACCGAGCGTTTGCCCTTAATGTTCATCAGAGCATCTTGTTCGGCCTCGCATTTCTTCTGAGCATCGATGAACTCTTTGCTGTTCGGGTCGAAGCGCGGAACGGTGATTTGGTCGCTCAGGTAGTTCTGAATGGTGTATGGCAGAACGAAGTATCCGTCGGCCAGACCTTGCATCAGCGCCGAAGCACCCAAGCGGTTTGCACCGTGGTCGGAGAAGTTGCACTCGCCAATGGCGAACAAGCCCTTCACTGAAGTCTGCAGTTCGTAGTCAACCCACAGGCCGCCCATTGTGTAGTGGATGGCAGGGAAAATCATCATCGGGTTGTAGTATTTCACACCGTTAATCTCACGTGCAAGCTCGCCCGGATTAACGTCAGAAATCTCCTCATACATATCAAACAGGTTGCCGTAACGCTGACGCACAACGTCGATGCCCAGACGGTTGATGGCTTCAGAGAAGTCGAGGAACACGGCCAGGCCGGTGTTGTTCACGCCGAAGCCCTTGTCGCAGCGCTCTTTGGCTGCACGGCTGGCAACGTCGCGCGGAACCAGGTTGCCGAATGCGGGATAGCGGCGCTCCAAGTAGTAGTCGCGGTCTTCTTCAGGAATGTCAGAACCTTTGATTTCGCCTTTCTGAAGTTTCTTGGCGTCTTCAATCTTCTTCGGAACCCAGATGCGGCCGTCGTTACGCAGCGACTCCGACATAAGTGTCAGTTTCGATTGTTTGTCGCCGTGAACAGGAATACAAGTCGGGTGAATCTGTACGTATGAAGGGTTTGCAAAGTAAGCGCCCTTGCGGTAAGCCGCGATGGCAGCCGAGCAGTTGCAGCCCATAGCGTTGGTCGAAAGGAAATAGGTGTTGCCGTAGCCGCCAGTTGCCAGAACAACAGCGTGAGCGGCAAAACGCTCAAACTCGCCTGTTACCAGGTTTTTGGCGATGATGCCGCGAGCGCGGCCGTCAACCATAACAACATCGTGCATTTCGTAGCGGTTGAAACTCTTCACCTTGCCGGCCTTAATCTGGCGGTTGAGCGACGAGTAGGCGCCAAGCAGAAGTTGCTGACCAGTCTGGCCTTTGGCGTAGAATGTACGGCTAACCTGTGCGCCACCGAACGAACGGTTGGCAAGCAAGCCACCGTATTCACGTGCGAAAGGAACGCCTTGTGCAACGCACTGGTCGATAATGTTGTTCGACACTTCGGCCAATCGGTAAACGTTGGCTTCGCGTGCGCGATAGTCGCCACCTTTAACAGTATCGTAG
>Ga0247610_10007745_pt1 | contig 10984 bp, 5 predicted proteins | sample 174DNAGHGhighgp2_FD_193483 | JGI IMG/M metagenome (GOLD analysis project Ga0247610, IMG submission 193483) | Sheep rumen microbial communities from Palmerston North, Manawatu-Wanganui, New Zealand - 1742 DNA GHGhigh gp2 | ecosystem: Host-associated > Mammals > Digestive system > Stomach > Rumen ...
CAACACCGTGGAGGCACAGTGCCAAATCATCAACGAGAACTATGTCGACAACGTGGTGCTTGCCACATACCGCACACTGGCTGACAATGCGCAGAAACTCTATCAGTCGATTGTGAACATCAAAAAGTAAACAGTCATGAACAAGCCTTTCTTTTTCGGGATTGTTCTGATGGGAACCTTCGTCATCGCCGGTTGTTCCGACGATGACGACGTCTCTCCCACCACTTGGGAGATAGGCGACCCTTCCGCATCGGACTATCCAGAGGACTACTATGCCGGCGGACAGCTCGGCACCACCACTGTGAACTCCTCCACAGCTTTCAAGCAGCCCTCGAAAGCCGTGGAGAACGCCGGAATGATGACAGCCTTCAATGAAGGCGAATATCTCTTTGAAAAGGACTACAACACCAACACCGACGGTGCCTTTCACGGCCTCGGTCCCGTCTATGTGCGTCGTGGATGCCTCTACTGCCATCCCGGCTACGGCCATGGTGCGCGGCAGACGGATTACAAGGCCGACACCCACCGCAACGGCTACCTGCTCGTCGTCTACGACAAGACCACCAACGCCTACATCCGCTCGGTGGCAGGCATGCCGCAGACCGGTGCCGTGAAACCTTTCAAGGCACCCATCGACGAGAACCAAATCCAAATCGCGTGGAACAACTACACCGACGAATGGGGCAACAAGTTCCCCGACGGCGAGACCTATTCGCTCATCTACCCGGAAGTAAGCATCCCCTATAGTGCCTACTATGCGCCCGTGGTGGTGCAGCGTGGCGGTGCCGACGTGGTTCTTTCCGAGGCCGAATACAACAACGACATCGGCGTGCTGCTGGAATCGACCATCGGCATTTACGGCACGGGACTGACCGATGCCATCCCCGATGAGGACATCACGGCACAATGGAAGGCGGAGAGTGAGTATTTCAACAGCATCGGCCGCACCGACGCACTGAACCCCGCCATGTGGAACCAGGGCACCAACACCTGGAACAGTTATTACAGCAACTCGTTGCAGGGCGACGGCACGAAATATGTGCGCCGGTACACCTATGCGATGTCGCGTGGCCCCATCCTTGACGCCGCTGGCGCCAACGCCATCTGGAACATCACCAATGTGACCCGCTCCGACCGCCGCTACCACTACCTTGACCTCGCCGGCAAGTATTATGCCACGAAAGCGTCGCAAGATCCTGAGGTGCAGGCGGGCTTCACCGAATACATCAACCGCATGGACCCGGCGAAGATGCACCCCGAATGGCACACGGGCGACTTGGAGAAAGACATCTACACCTATCTGACCAGCAAGTCGCTCGATGCCGAGATGACCGATGCCCAATACAAGAACCTCATGATATGGCACCGCGGGTTGGCCGTCCCTGCGGCACGCAACACCACCACCGACGACTTCAAGGAGGGCAAGCGCCTATTCACGCAGATTGGTTGCGCCTCCTGCCACCGTCCGTCGTGGCAGACGGGCGAGGACCACATCCAGGACCCGGCCAGGTTCTTCCTGTCCGACTGCGACATGCCACGCTATCCACACCAGAAGATATGGCCCTACACCGACTTCGTCCAGCATCGTCTGTGGATGAAGAACGACATACGCACCGGTTGGTGCCGCACCACACCGCTATGGGGACGCGGACTGGCCGCCAAATGCGGCAGCGGCGTGGAACGCCTGCATGACTGCCGTGCACGCAACGTCATGGAAGCCATCATGTGGCACGGCTGCAAGAACGAAGGCGGCACGAGCGATGCCTACAACTCCGTAGTACAGTTCCGCAACCTAACGAAGAAACAACGTGACCAAATCATCTTTTTCATAGAATCCATCTAAAACAATTTGGTGAACAAGAAACTCATTCTTACCCTATACACATCCATTATGGTGTGTATAGGGTTTGCCTCTATCATTGAGAAATATCGTGGCACCCGTTTTGTGAGTGAGCACATCTACGGTGCATGGTGGTTTTCCACACTGTGGGCGATACTCACCGTGGCATCCTGTGCCTATTTCTTCAAGCAGCACCTGTACAAGCGTTTTGCTGTCATGCTGCTACATCTGTCGTTCGTCGTGATACTGGCAGGCGCGTTGGTCACCCATCTCTTTGCCCGTAGCGGTGTCATTGCACTTCATAACGGCATCCCCGCCATATCGTATGTTGACAACGAAGGCCTCAGCCAGCAGTTACCCTTCTCCCTGACGTTGAAGGAATTCCGCATCGTCAACTATCCCGGTACCGACGCCCCTCTCGATTACCAAAGTGTCATACAAACCACGGGAGGGGATTTAGAATCCCCGACAGAGATGCTTGTTTCCATGAACCACATCGGTCACATCGGCGGCTACCGTTTCTTTCAGTCTAGTTACGACTCCGACGGGCAAGGCGTCGTGCTCGGCGTAAACCATGACCCGTATGGCATTGCCATCACCTACCTGGGTTACCTCCTGCTCTTGGCGGGCATCATCGCCACACTGTTGTCACGCAAGACCCAGATGCGCACCCTCTATCGCAAAGCCTTGCAACCACTTTCCATCCTTCTGGTTTTGGCCTCTTACGCCTCACCTCTCCATGCCAACAGTGACTTGCAGACCGTCGACAAGGACATCGCCCATCGCCTGGGGGCCATCCACGTGCTCTACAACAACCGCATCTGTCCGCTCAACACCGTAGCCACCGACTTCGTCACCAAATTGTCGGGCAATGCGTCGTGGAGGGGATTTTCCGCCGACGAGGTTTTCGTCAGTTGGATGATTTATTACTCACCTTGGGAAAAGCAAAAGATAATACGAGTGAAGAACCGTGAAGTGCAACATTTGCTGGGCATCGACGGCCAATGGGCGTCTTATGCCGATTTCCTTGATGAGTACCATGCATACAAGTTGAAGGATGCCGTTGAGGCGATGAGGCATGGCGATGGGGAAATGGACGGGAAAGCCTTGATGGAGGCCGATGAAAAATACCATTTGGTGGAGATGTTCTATCGCGGAGAGTTCATACGGATGTTCCCCTATCGCATTGGAGACGATGTCAACTGGTATGTGCCTGGGGGTCAGTCGCTGCCCAAGGAAATGCCCGTCAAGGAACAATTCTTTGTCAAGCAGTCCATGGACTATCTTACAGAAAGCATGGTGACGGGGCAGCGCGACAGGGCTATTGAAATCATTGCAAAAATCAAACTCTTCCAGCGTGAGATGGCAGGTGAGGTGCTGCCTGCCGAAAGCAGGACCAAGGCTGAGATTTTCTACAATACGATGCGGAGCCGGAAATGGCCGGTATTCCTCTCGTTGACGCTCAGTTTGCTGCTGTGCGTGGTCATGCTTGTTTCAGCATCGAAGAGAAAATGGCTGACGGTGTTTGCTCTGTCCTATGTCATATTGTTTGCAACGTATGTCACGCTGTTGCTCGGCCTGCGCTGGTGGATAAGCGGACACATCCCTGTGAGCAACGGGCACGAGACGATGCTTTTCATGGCATGGGTGCTGCTTTTGCCGACCATCCTCCTTCGCCGCAAGTTTCCCATCGTCCTGGGCTTCGGTCCTTTGGTCGGTTCTTTCTGCTTGCTGGTGGCCATGCTGGCGGGCAGCAACACGCAAATCACCCCGCTGATGCCCGTGCTTCAGTCGCCGCTGCTTTCCGTCCATGTGATGACGGTGATGTGCGCCTACGCATTGTTTGCCTTGCAACTGCTCATGGGGCTGCAGGCTTTCCTCTTGATAAGGAAAAAAAGGAATGCAGAATTGGAGAGGCTCACCGCACTGTCGCAACTGCTGCTCTACCCCGCCGTGTTCCTGCTCGCCATCGGCATCTTCCTGGGTGCTGTCTGGGCCAATGTGTCATGGGGCAACTATTGGTCGTGGGACCCCAAGGAGTCGTGGGCGCTCATCACCCTCATGGCATATGCCGTGCCTTTCCACAAGCAGTCTTTCGGTTTCTTCCAAAAGCCCCTCAATTATCACATCTACATGGTGGGGGCCTTCCTGACGGTCGTCATCACCTATTTCGGGGTCAACTATCTTTTAGGAGGGATGCATAGTTATGCCTGAACAGCCACCAGCATCATCCAGAGTCGTTCTGTCGCCCCGTCTTTAGCATTTGCCTGTTCCACCGAGGGGGGCGTCCCTGGCTGTGGTCTTGTCACTATGCCATGTCACTCGTATTCATAAAGTCGGATGTGGAGCAACTTCCACTCCCCCACCCCAATGCGTGCATGACGCCCCTGATGGGTCTGGTCGCCATTGTGGCGTCGAAGGTATTGCATCGTGCCGTCGGACAAGACGGAAACTTCATCGACAGAAAGGAGGCCAAGACGCTTGCCACTGAACCGCTTGTTGGTTTTGGGTTGGTTGGTGCCAACGCCCGCCTCGACAAATCCGTCCTCGCCCAACAGCTTCTTCTCCTCCTGTTTCTTCTCCGCAGGTGTCTTGAAGTCGACAACCACGCCACTGCCAGCCAACAAATAATCGAACTTGCCTAGACGGATGAGCATGGCACCACCCTCCGGCCATGTGGTGCCATCGGTGGCACGCGGGTCCCACGGCAGGGTGAAATAGTGACGGCAAGTCATCACCACGCCATTGTCATCGATGACACGTTCCTTGTCCTCCTGGTCGAAGAGCAGTCCCCAGGTGTTCAAACCGGATATTGAAGGCTGATGATTGAATACTTGCCGTAACAATGCATAGGCTTGGGTAACGGAAGCCGTTTCTTGTGGACTGGCCTGGTCGATGGCGAAGGGGCTGAAGCCCAGAGCCTGATGCTCGCCGAAGGCATATAGGGCACGCACTCCGCTGTTCTCGCAGCATCGGCTCTCGGGGATGAAGAGGCGGTTCTTTATCTTGCCGCCATCCTGTGGTCTTTGCGGCATCGCATACTGCGCAGCCCACGATTTGAAGCCGGTGTCGTAGATGTCTGGTGCAAGCAAATCAATGCTTGGGGCACCCTCGTGCCAGAAGTCGAAAAGGTGGGCAAGCGGACCTGCCGACGGATATTCTCCGGGACGGCGCCCGCGACTGTTCATCGCAGCATTCACGTAAAGCGGTATGTCATGGATTTCGCGGGCCGCCTTGGCCAGATGCTCGACATAGCGTGCATAACTCAATGCCATGAATTTCTCGTCGGCATAGTCATCCGTACCAAAGCGCTCCGCCCATTTCTCTGCCTTGTAGGCTTTCTCTGCCAATGGCGAATGGTCGCGTGCCGACTCCAGCATGCCAATCTCATTCTCTATCTGCATCATGACGACCACCTGCCGCTGGGAATCCTTCTCACGGATGTGTCGCATCAATGCAGAGAAAGCCTTCAAGTCGGCTTGCAACACGTTGTCGCTGAAACACGACGCTATCTCCATCGGCTTGCCCTCTGCAGTCATCGCCCGTGGGAATCGTTTCAAATCCTGCTTGAACCAACCAGGCGCATAGCATGACATCGAATTCTTCCACGCACCAAACCAAAGGAAAATCACCTGCAACTGCTCTTGTCGCGCCACGTCGATGGTGCGGTCGACGAGGGTGAAGTCGAACCTGCCCTCCACTGGTTCCATCAGTTCCCAATAGGCTGGAACAAGCACGGTGTTCAAGCCCAATGCCTTCATCCGCGGCATCACCTCCTCGATGTCCTCCACCGACGTAGCGGCGGAATTGCTCAACTCCCCCCCGAGGATGGGACAAGGGAGTGCCGACAGCCGGTCGCCAGCAAGAATGTTGAGAGAAACAGCCAGCGCCAACAACAATATCAGGTTTCTTTTCATATGGTTTGAGAGTCAGGTTGTTATTTCTTGATAAACTTACGTCCATTCTGGATGTAAATGCCAGGAGGCAGGTTGCCTTGCACGGCCTGGCCTTGGATGTTGTAGATGCGCGAAGAGCCTGGATGGCGGGACGTCACCTCGCAGATGCCGTTCACCTCCGGCTGAGTGACAGGCTCGGAGTAACTGCCCATGATGTTCGCCTTGCCGATGGTCGGCACGTTCATGGTGAAGACATCGCGACTGCCGTCGGGATAGCGTCCCACGGTCTCGTCGCCCTCCATCAGGCCATAAGTGAAGCGGTCGCACCAACTCTCGTCGGCAGCCGTCAACAGCATCTCGCCACCGTCGGCATCCAATTTGAAAGAAGCATGCAGCTGCGATAGCGGGTCCACCTTGTCGCACCATATCGTGAGGAAGCCGTGGGCGGGGATGACGGTCGAAATGCCGTCTGTCTTTTCAATCTGGTACTTCTTCGGATTCCCCGGGTCGTCGCTCAGGTACATGCCTGCGATGTCGATATCTGAGTCGGTGGTGTTGTAGAGTTCCACCCAGTCGTTGTGCTTGAAGAACTCATTGACGTAGATGTTGTTGGCAGCACTCACCTCGTTGATGCAGACGGGCGTGTAGCCTTCCGCCTTGCGCTCTGCATCGGTCAGCGGTGTGAAGCATGCCGTCAGCGTGAGTTTGCTTTCGTTGGACAAGTCGATGACGGGGTCGGGCAAGATGTCGTCGCTCGTAGTACCCATGGTTGTGAGCAGTTCGCAGTCCCAATAGAGGTCGCTTGACGTATAACTGGTGTTATGCACCTCGATGGCGATGACGTTGCCCCCCTTTCTGAAGAGCGACGGGTTCAGTTCGAGCGAACCTTCCAGTGGAACCTCGGCGGCGTAAGTGGAAGAGAAGGTGTCGTAGCCGACACTGCCTTGCCGCATGTTGACACGCCCCGCCTCCTGGCTGTTGACCCATACAATGCAGCCGTCGTCCACTTTGTAGTTAAGCACGAAGAGGTCTGTGGCATTGGGGTCGGCATTGAGGGTGAACGTCTTACGGAAATAGGTGGTGGGATTCTTCCGGTCGGGATTGCCTCCATAGCCTACGGTGGTCTTTATACCTGCCATGCTATAGCCCAGGGGTGCCGCACCCGATTTCCACGACGACTGGTTGAAGCCATAGCTCTTCCATCCGGAAGGAGCCTCACCATTGTCATAGTATCTCCATGTGTCACCATAACCGAAGACAGGAACATAATTGCCCGACAACTTTCGCCATCCCGCGAACGTGTAGCCCGCCGGAGCCTTGGCCTCCAGGCTGACGGGGGCGAAGAGCCTGCCATTGAACTCGCCATACGGCACGTTGATGCCGTTGACGAGGATATTGGCCCCCTTGGTGTCGGCAGCAACCTGAAGGCTCACCTTCTTCACGCCTGTGAGTTGCATAGGCCTGTACTGCTGCAGTTGGTTGACCATGGTTTCCAATCGATTCGCCAGATTGTTCTTGATGTTGCTGGCAGACCCGTCGGGACTCCTGCCGTCGAGCTGCAGCATGGGGCGCATGGCATCGGCCAATTCGTTGACGATGGCAGTGGCACGGTTCTTCTCAAAGACGCTGCCCGCCAGGATGCAGAAGGTGTCGATGAACTTCTTGCGGTATTCGTCATGCTTCAGCAGATTGAGGAAGAGTCGCACCATGTCCACACTTCTGAACGATTCGAGCGTGGAGAGGCTGCGTCCCCAGGCGTTGAAAGGCTGGTCGAGGTCGAAGAGGATGAAGCGGAAGCGACCGTCGTCCTGGCTGCGGTAGGCTTTTACGTTGTTGTCGGGCCAGTCGTCGTTGCCGAGGTAGATTTCTGCTGCCATGTAGTTGGTGAACTCGTCGATGTCGAGCAATGTCTTCACCTCGTCATATACACCAGCGTCATTGATGTTCTCACTTATATCGCAGAGGTGCCGATAGACTTCGTTGGTGCCGTTAGTGAACGTTTTGTTCTCGAACATGTCGATTTCCTCGTCGTCGTAGCCGTAGTTGGCATACACGTACTTGTCGTTGTTGGGCTCACGCAAGTTCAGCACCCCCTTGAACCTACCGTTGATAAACTCCGCCACTTGCACCAGACTCTGCACGTCGAGGTCGATGCCAGAGCGCTGGACGATGGTGGTCAGCGCCGGGTCCATGAAACGGTTGCCGGAGTCGTTGCCGCCATTGCGCACGAGCACCACCTTGCTGCGGATGTTGGGTTTCTGTGGGAAGAAGGCATAGTCGAGGTGGTTCAGGCCGTCGAAGACCTTGTTTGACTTCAACTTCATCGAACGAGGACTGCTCATGCGCGACCATCCCCCCGAGACGCTGATGTTGACGTCTTGGTTGAAGAGCATGCCGTCGGTCGGACTGATGTAGCTGAAATTGACGGGACGGTCCCACGGTTGGTTCCAGTTGACGGCATCGTCGCGCCCGTTGCCGGGGATGCCGTTGTTGCCTTTCACATCGATGCCCCACATCGCGTCGGTGAAGTAGCGTTCGTCGCCGACGATGGACACCACGGGGATGGTGAAATTGTTGTGGGTTTGGATATAACTGCGAGTGACGGGCACGCTGGGCAGGTAGCCATCGCGGAACAGGCGGAACACATAGTTCGTGGTCTTGGTGACGGTGAACAGCCCATCCTTGCTCTTCATGCTCGAGCCGGAACCGCCGGATGGCGTGTAGACGGGCATGCTGCCATCGGTGGTGTACATGAGCGTGGCACCTTCCGGGATGTCGACCTTGACAGTAAGGGAACCATTGAGGAGTTGGCTTCCCTCGCTTACCACAGGGGCATCGAGGCGTTCGGTGGCGAAGACCGACGTGGCGTTGGAGGTACCCGGCGTGGCGTTGGCTGTCCACCCCCATTCGTCGCCTCCGTCGGTGGTGCGCGCCCATGAGGTGCGGCTCATGGCCTCGGGATATTCCACGCTGGTGACGAGTTGTCCGTCGCGGTCGCTGAGGCAGATGACACCGCCGTCGCAATCAAGTTTGAAGGGAGCCTGGTTGCTCTTGATGTCGTCAGATCCCAGCCACACGACGAGGTAGCCCTTGGCGGGAACGGTGCCGACGTTGTAGGGCATTCTCCATTGCTTCAGGTTGTAGGCATCGTTGCTCAGATACATGCCCGAGAGGTTGACGGGTTGCTCTGTCGGGTTGTATAGCTCTATCCAACTATCGAAGTTGTATGCCGGACTCATCACCGAGCCAGCGTTGGATGCCATCAACTCATTGATGACAAGGGCGACGCCGAGTAAGCTTGATAACATGGTAAAGGAGATATGTTATTAGTGTTTGTTGTATAAGGCGATGGCATCGGCCATGATCTGGGCATGGTCGAAAGCGAGTGGAGGCAGTGCATTGACGGGAAACCATTGGGCCTTGGCGGCATCATCCTGCCCGCTCACCTCCAAAGGTTGGTCAACGACGGCAAGGTATGCCACGGAAATGGTGCGTCCACGTGGGTCGCGGTCGACCTTGGAGTAAGCACCAATCTGTTGCACGTTGACCAACTTCAGCCCTGTCTCTTCTTCCAATTCGCGAAGTGCGCATTGCTCTGTTGTCTCATCCATGTTGAGGAAACCGCCGGGAATAGCCCAACAGCCCTTGTATGGTTCGTTGCCACGTTCAATCAGCAATACTCTCGGTTCGTCTTCGGTGGTAATCACCACGCAGTCGCCTGTCACAGCAGGACGTGGATATTTGTAGGTATTACTCATGACGATTAATCTTGTTTCTTGTTTTTAAGTATATTGAAATGGTAGATTCTTACAGCCGCACAAAACGATTGCCCGCCCATCCTACATCTCTTCTTTAAAAAGGTGTCAAAAGTACAAATATTTTTCCATCTCACAAAAAAAAGAAGTAAATAATTGAGTTTTATTTTTTAGAAGCCGAGGGTTTCCACCTTTATCACCGTCACACCTTCCCTCATTTTCAAGTGAACTCAAGAATGCTCATCTGAAAAGCGGGAAACAACATTCCTCATTTTTGTCACATTTGAGCAAAACAGTTGTTTCATATTGTGTTTATTTTGTTTCACGGCGGGATTATTCTTCCACATTTGCTTTGATGTATATGGCATTATACGTAATTTTGCAGCCGAATTTTACCATCCTTAAGCCAATGAAAAAAATTTTCACCACCCTTTTCGCTTTGATTGCTGCCATGGCCCTACATGCCGCAGTAATCACAGTAACCATAAGCAGCACCCGGTATCAGACGATAACGGGATTTGGTGCAGCCTGCTGCGATGGTGCCATGTGTCCCTTCGGCAACGACACACAACCAGTAAAACTACTCTATGGCCCCCAATCACAAATCGGGTTGAACATCATGCGTATGGAAATCTCGCCCAATTTCATAGGCGACGTCGTTGTTCCTGAATGGGGCAACTGGGACTCACCCTATGACTGGAAAGGCTCGCTGCCATCGGCAAAGATAGTGAAGCAGCGTGGCGGCATCGTCTTCGGCACGCCCTGGTCACCTCCCGGCGAGTACAAGACCAACGGGACAGCCCAGGGAGGCAACGCCGAAGACCAGGGCTATCAGCGCGGCCGGCTGCGTGAAGACTGCTACGACAAATTCTTCCTCTGGCTGAACACGTTCCTGGAGTATATGAAAAACAATGGTGTCGAGGTTGATGCCGTGTCCATCCAGAACGAACCCGACTGGTGGGTGAATTATTCGGGATGCCTCTACACCCCGCAACAGCAACTTAACCTTGTCAAGAACTACGCCCACATGCTCGACAGGGAGAAATACAATGGCGTGCGCCTCATCAGTGCCGAGCCTCTCGGCTTCGATCCCAGTTATTCCGACATGCTGCTGAGAGACGAAACGGCACGTAACCAAATAGACATCATCGCGGGACACCTCTATGGCCATCCACCACTTGGCAACATGAAGAGTGCTTCCTTCATGGCACAAAGGCACGGCAAGGGAGTATGGATGACGGAGCACTCCGTGACCGACAACATCAACCACCTGCCCAACTGGCACGAGCAACTGATTTTCGCAGAGGAGCTGAACGAATGCATGCTTGCCGGCTGCACGGCTTACATCTATTGGTACATGCGTGCCCACTGGGCATTTGTCGGCACCGGAGAGACGCAGTACAATCCTGGCAACACCAAGAACAAGTTGCTTCCTCGCGCCTTCGTCATGTCACACTTCTCCAAGCATGTCACCGGCTCCACCCGCCTCGGCA
>Ga0247610_10007751_pt1 | contig 10980 bp, 4 predicted proteins | sample 174DNAGHGhighgp2_FD_193483 | JGI IMG/M metagenome (GOLD analysis project Ga0247610, IMG submission 193483) | Sheep rumen microbial communities from Palmerston North, Manawatu-Wanganui, New Zealand - 1742 DNA GHGhigh gp2 | ecosystem: Host-associated > Mammals > Digestive system > Stomach > Rumen ...
ACGGCGATCCGTTCAAGAAATAAACGAGCGGGGAGACATCCTCCCTGCAAAGCGCAAAAGGGCGGCACCCTGCGTTTTTTTGACGCGGCACGCTGCCCTTGTTTATTGGGCCATAATCTTCCTGACAATGGATGCACCGTTGCGGAGGACGATGTGCGCTATGACAGGTTCTCCCACGGGCAAATCATAGCCGATGCGCTGACCTTGAAGGTTGTAGTAATAGACAGCGGCGATGTCGTCGCTGAGGGAATGTCCCTCGTCTTCATCCATTTCTCCGCCAAAGGGGAGTTGCGGGGTCACTTCGTCAATGCCCGTCGTGATGATTCCTTCGGGAGTAGTCTCGGCAAGCAAGGTCTCGCATAGGCTCGTCGGAGGCGTGAGGTAATAGTTGTCGAGCAGCTCGAAGCGGGCTGCCCTTGCGCCGCTGACGGTGATGGGAAGTTTGGTCGAAGCATTGAATCCCAAGTATTTGGTTCCACCTTCGCGGAAAGTGAACCAGCCATTCGTGGAGGCGATGTTTATCTTGTGCGGTACGGGATCTGCCGTCACTTTCGAGCCAATGGAAAGGTAGTAGCCGGTGCCAAGATTGTAGAGACAATAGTAGCTTGTGTCGTCGTGACGCAGGATAATCCAATGGTTGTTGGGGTCGGTTGCGTCGGCCTCTGCCTGCGGAACGCTGACAATCTGGTTGCCGCGCATGGCGATGATGTACTCGCCATTACCGATCATATAGGCACGGAAGGAGCAGATGTTCTCTATCTTGACGGTGTTGCCGTAGCGGAGGAACGGGTTGTTCTCGGCCATATCAAGCAGTGCCTGCCGCATCTGCAGGAAGGTGAAGTTGGTCTCGGAGAGTTCAATAATGGGTGCCAATGCCTCGGAGGTGTAGCCCTCGAAGCGGTTGGCCTTGTCCGAAAGCTCCTGCACAAGCTTCTTCAGGAGCTTCTGGGAGCCGTAGGAGCCGATGAGCGTCTGCATCGATGCCCTGGAGTCTGCCTTGTAGGCCGTCTGCAAGGTGGCGATGAGGGAGTCGAGGTTGATGCTTTCCACGCAGCTATGGTCATCGACGAGCGGCAATATGTTGGCAGAGTCCTTTGGCTGCCCGTAGCCGCCGGTCTGCATGTAGAAGGCACGAGGCACGTCGCTGGCAAGGCCATGACCATAGTCCATCCTGCGATGACGGCTCGTTATCTCGCCATCGTTGATGAAGTTTTGGTAGTCTGTTTGACTAAAGAGATCGACTTTATTGACATAGTACCACTTGCCGCTGCCCACGGAACGCTGGTAGTTGTTGCGGTAGTAAGCACGGCGGAAGAGCTCGCCGCCTGTGTCCGCCCAGTTCTCGATGAATGAATACCAGGTGTTCCAGTAGTGCGATTCGCCGCTGTGACGGATGGTTGAGATGTAGTGCCACTGTGGGTCGTCGGTGGTCTTGTACCATGTGGAGAGCAGGGAACAGGGGTATCGGATGATGTCATCGTTGCCGTCCTCGTCCTTCAAGACAATAGTACGTTCCTCGGGACGTGCGCAGGTAAGGAACTGCACCCATTGCCCGGGCTCCCACTTACCGTTATATATCATCGATTGGCAGCCGGTGCCTTCGTTGCCAAAGCGATTGATGGTAACGTCGTCGCCCCATGCCAATGCACCTGCCCTGAGGTGGGTTGCCAAATCAGGCGTAATGTCCGTGTCGCCATTGTCCCAAATGGAGAAGAGAACCCTGTGCTGATAAGACGAGGGTATCGTGTCGGTTCTGATTCCATCCTCGTTTGGCACCGTCTGTCCGCACATCTGTATGCCCATGTAACCGCCTGTGATGCCCAAAGTCATAAGATAGGTGTTGATGGTTGCCCATTGCTTGGGCATCAGCACCTCTTGGTAACACCACTCGTAGGACTCGTTCTTCGGAGCATAGGCAGCAGTGGAATGACCAAACCACAAGTGAGTGGCTGGCGTGGGAAAACCACGCAAATGGGCGTCGATGACGGGATTGCTGCCGGTGCGCTCGAAGTCAAGCTCAATGAGGCGCTGTATGCGGTTGTAGCCGTCGGGAGCCTGAATCTCCACACGATACCAGGTGTCGGCCGGGAAGTTCATTTCGGGGATAATCTCCAGGCTCGTGGTTTGGCTCCTCTTGCAGGTTTCGGTAACACTATGCTCAAGCAGCACTTCATCGGTTTCGCAGTCCTTGACGCGCACATTGAGGGTAACGTCGCCCGTCACCTTGGACGTCAGCTTGGCAGAGCCCGACACGGTGGCGCGGGGGATGCGCAGGCAATAGACGAGGATGATGCGGTCGTCCGTCTCGAAGGTTGTGTAGCTCTCCGTCTTTCGGATGCCGGCATAGCGACCCTCTATCTCGCGATAGTGGCAATTGCCATAGATGACATCGGTGGCCTGCAATGAAAGGGTGAAAAGGGAAAAAAGTAAAAGGGTGAAAAGGTGAAAAAATGAAAGGGTTTTCGTCTGTTTCATGGTAGCTGTAGTTTGTTTTTTTGCTTTTCAGTTCGTAAAATTACGCTTTTCTTTGGACTTAACACCAGATTTGGGGGATTTTCTTTGATAAAAAGTGAAAAAACAATCATCCCCGCCGTAGAGTTCTTGTTTCCGCAGCGGGGATGTGTTTTTCATTTTATCATTATCTCTTTTTTCATTCTTGAAAGTTAGTTCACCAAGACCTTCTTGCTTGTTCCGTCAGAGTAGCGGAGGATTTTGATGCCCTTGACATACGACGACCTTTGGTTCTGAGGCTTGCTGAGCTTCTTGCCATCAAGCGAGTACCATACACCCTCGCCTTTGGAGAGGGTTGGGGTGAGGCTTTCATTCTTAATTGCTTTGATGCCGTCTATCATGTCTTGTGTAAGACCGACGATGCTCCAGAAACCGCTCCAAGGATTGGTTGTTCCGTACATATCTACAGATCCCTCAGGGACATGAAGTGTTGCAGAAGCGATAGGTGTGCGTTTAAATACATTACTTTTTGTCTCGGGAACATTTTCTGCGAGACAGAACACATCGGTCAGGGCATTGCAATCAAAAAAGGCATAAGAACCAATGCTAGTCACAAACTCGGGAATAATGACAGAGGTCAGACTACTGCAACCAGAGAAGGCATAGTTGCCCATGCTGGTCAGGCTGTTCGGGATGGTAACAGAGGTCATGCCACTGCATTCACAGAAGGCATAGTCGCCGATGCTGGTCAAACTCTCGGGAATAATGACAGAGGTCAAACTACTGCAGCCTCTGAAGGCATAGTTGCCCATGCTGGTCAAACCCTCGGGAATAATAACGGAGGTCAAACCACTGCAGCCCTTGAAGGCATAGTTACCGATGCTGGTCACACTATTGGGAATAATTACGGAGGTCAAACCACTGCAGCCATTGAAGGCTTGGTTGCCGATGCTGGTCACGCTCTCGGGAATAATTACGGAGGTCAAACCACTGCATTTATAGAAGGCATAGCTACCGATGCTGGTCACACTATTGGGAATAATTACGGAGGTCAAACCACTGCAGTCACAGAAGATATAGTTGCCGATGCTGGTCACACCATTAGGAATGGTGATTGATGTTATGCTGCTGCAGCCGTAAAAAGCTCCTTCGCCGATATCTGTCACTCCGTCGGGGATGCTGATAGCGGTCAGGCTTGTGCAATCACGGAAGGCTTTGTTGCCAATGCTTGTCACGCCATTACCAAGTACGACTGAGGTCAGGCCACTGCATTTATAAAAGGTTCCTTCACTGATGCTCACAACACCATTGGGGATGACGATGGACTCCAGACTACTACAGCCATAAAAGGCACGCTTGCCTATACTGGTCACACTGCTGGGGATGGTGACAGAAACCAGACCGCTGCAGCCGTCAAAAACGCCTTCGCCGATGTCTGTCACTCCGTCGGGGATGCTGATGTCTGTCAGCCCTGTGCAATTACAGAAGGCCCCGTTACCGATGCCTGTCAAGCCATTACCCAGTGTGACAGAGGTCAGGCCTGTGCAACCGCTGAAGGCCTCGCGACCTATGATAGTCACACCGTCAGAAGCAATGACGGAGTTCAAGCCACAGAAGCCATAAAAGGCATAATCGCAAATGTTTGTCACATCCCCTGGAATGACAAGGTTTGTTATTTCCTCACCATTCAAATATAGTTTGTCTGCATAGCGAAGAGGCTGGGAATAGTTGTCACTGAATGAGATATTGCACCATGCGGACAAATCGTGAATATGCACAGCCATTAAACTGTCGCAGTTGCCGAAAGCGGAGTATCCGACTTCCGTCACGCTCCCGGGAATGGTGATAACTCTGAGGCTGTCGCAGTCAGAGAAAGCAGAACTTCCAATACTTGTGACGGCATTACCAATCACATATTCTCGGACTTGGCTGCCAAATTCATAACACATTTTAGACTTCCCTGCTATATAATTGCTATTTAATGTCACCAAAACCAAGTTTGTGCAGCCAGAGAAGGCGCTGGAGCCAATGCTTTTAATGCTTTCCGGGATTGTGATGGAAGTCAACCCGGTGCAATCCTTGAAGACGCCATCGCTGATACCTATGGTGCCTTCGTCTATTACAATCTCTGTCCCTTCGGGCATCGTACCCTTATACATATATGCAATTTTACCGACATAAACCAAACCTTCCGGCTGGCTATCATACAGATTGGCATACCAAGGTGTTTCATAGAATGCATTTGAGCTGATTGTCTTTACACTGTTCGGAATGGTGACAGAGGTCAGGTTTCCGCAATATGCGAAGGCATAGCTGTAGATGCCTGTCACGCTCTCTGGAATGATGACAGAGGCCAGGCTACTGCAATTACTGAAGGTTTCGGTGTCGATGCTTGAAATGCCATTGCCAAGCGTGAGGGATGCCAGACTGCTACATCCATAGAAGGCTCTGAAGCCGATACTTGTTACGTTGTCGGGGACAGTGACAGATGTAAGGCTGGTGCAATTTTGGAAGGCATATCCGCCGATGGTTGTCAGGCCTTCTGCAAATGAGACAGTTGTCAAGCCTTTGCAATCCTTAAAGGCATTATTGCCAATGGTCTTCACATTGTCGGGGATGACGACGGATGTCAGACCGTAAATGCCAGTGAAGGCACTGCTTCTAATGTCCGTCACGCCTTCCGGGATGACAAGATTCTTTACCTCCTGACCATCCATATATAAATGATGTACATGGGAAAGGAGTGTGCTGCCGTCGTCTTTCAAGTTACACCATGCAACCAGGTCTGTAAGATGGATGTCTGTCAGGCTGGTGCAATCCCAGAAAGCATCGCTTCCAATTCTCCTCACACCGCTGCCAAGAGATACAGATGTCAGGCCGCTGCAATAGATAAAAGCTCTGCTACCGATGGTTGTCACACTGCTCGGGATGCTGACAGAGGTCAAACCCACACAACCATCAAATGCTCCGCCACAGATGCTTGTCACGCCTTCGGGTATGACAAGGTCTGTGACTTCTGTTGTCTCGTCGCTGTAAAGATGCCCAGCATGATATATGGGGTTTGCCCATAGTTGATTAACAAGCTCAATTCTACACCATGCCGCAATGTCGGACACAATGACTTTTTGCAGTCCTGTGCATCCATAGAAGGCATACTCTCCGATGCTGGTCACGCCACTGCCGATAGAGATGGAGGTCATCTTATCACAATCTCGTAAGGCAGAGCTGGCAATGGCGGTCACATTATCGGGGATGCAGACTGTTGTTGCCCAAAGTCTGCATTTGACAACGACGTTATCTACTATCGTTATGCCGTCAGGAGTTTCTTCGCCATCATAGATTGTTATAGGCCAGTATTTGTTGTCTGGCAGTGTGCTGTTGTTTATAAATGCGTCTCGCACAAAATAACAATTCTTGAAGGCAGAAGAGCCAACGGATGTCACGCCACTGCCTATTGTGATAGATGTCATCCCATTGCAGCCGGAGAAAGCGAGGTTACCAATGGCTGTCACGCTTTCCGGGATGATGATTGACCTTAAGTTTGTGCAGTCCTCGAAAGCAGATGTGCCAATTGTTGTTACGCTGTCAGGAATAACGATGGATTTCAAGTTGGTGCAGCCATTAAACTCTTGTCCAAGGCTGACAGAACCGATGGACTTCAAACCAGTGAAGTATTGCAGTTCGTCAAAAGATGTTATATTCGTCTTGTTACGGAAAACCCTTCGCAAGTTCGTTACTGCAGCAGCCTCGTCTTTCGACAGCTCGCCATCGCCATTTGTGTCCCAGTTGGCGACGCATAGTGCCTTAACATTAGCATCTGCAAACTGAATGTTGGAGTCCTCACCTTCTATAGCCTTAATTGTTCCGAAACCATTCCAGGGCGCACTCGACCTGTATAAATCTATCGAACCTGCTGGAACATAGAGTGTGGCAGAGGCAATAGAAGCATGATTGAACGCAGAGTTATCAGTTTCTGGCACATTTTCTGCAAAGCAACAGACTTCGGTCAAATTAGAGCAGTATCTGAAAGCACCGTACCCGATAGTTGTAATGCTTTCAGGAATGTCAATAGAAGTCAGGCCTTCACATTCTTCAAAAGCCGCTGCGTCAATGGTAGTCACATCGTATTCTTTATTATAAATAACTGTAGATGGAATGATGATATCACCTTTATATCCTTTTATTATAGGTGAAGAGGTAACTTTTGCTATTTGCTTGGAGAGTTCCAATTTATAAAATATGCCGTCCTGCTCAAATATACTCTGTATTGCCATAAAATTCTTCCAATAGTCTGCTGATTTATATGCAGACGCACTTCCATAAGGCACATATAGAGTTGTATATTCTTGATTGGTGAAAGTATTTTCCTCAATTGTTACAGGTTTTTTCCTTTTTACATACACGGCATTCAGACCAATGTGATAGAATGCAGACTCGCCGATAGCTGCTGCACTCTCTGGTATAGTAACGGACTCCAGACCATAGCAGCGGCAGAAAGCGAACTTGCCAATGCTGGTAACTCCATCTGGGATTATCAAGTTTCTGATTTCCTCACCGTCCATATATAAGTGATGTGCATGGTATAAGGGATTGGAAAGGTCATCAGAGAAAGAGATTTTGCACCAAGAGGCTATGTCTGCCGTATTGACTTTCTTCAAGTTTGTACAGCCAGAGAAGGCTTCTGTGCCGATGCTTGTTAAACTACTTGGGATGGTGACATCAGTCAGACCGCTTTGAGTGAAAGCAAAATCTCCAATAGTTGTGACGCCTTCATGGATGTTGATAGAGGCAAGGGAACTACACCCTTGAAAAGCAGCAATTCCAATGGTTTTTATACTATTGGGTATATCGGCAGACACTAAACTCGTGCAACCGTTGAACACGAATTCATCAATTACAGTGATGCCTTCTGGAATGCTGATAGAGGTCAGGGCACCACATCTTTGGAAAGCACATCTACCGATACTCGTCAATCCGTTGCCTATTGAAACGGTGGTGAGGCCTGTACAATTTTCGAAGGCTTTTTCCAAAATGGTGGTAACACCGTTCCCCAACGTCACATTCTGAATAGAGCTCATATAGCTGAACCAAGTATCGACAATGGAACAATCGAGCGTGACAGAAGTCAGATTCTTGCACATGTAGAAAGCACCGCCGCCGATACTCGTCACACTATTGGGAATGGAGATTGATTTCAGACCTGTACACTTATAGAAGGCATCATCACCAATAGACGTCAAACCATTTGGAAGGGTGATAGAGTTTATGCCTGTACAATTGGCAAATGCCCATGAGCCAATACTTTTAACGGAATCCCCAATTATATACTCTTCTACTTGGCTCCCGAATATGGATTCCATCGAATATGCAGACACGATGGCATCGCTGTCCAATATCACTAATTTCAGACTGCTACAGGACATGAAGGCACGAAGTCCAATGCTCGTCACGCTGTTAGGAATAATTACAGAAGTCAAGGCGCTGCAACTATTGAAAGCATCTTCGCTGATGCTGGCCAAACCATCGGGAATAGTGATGGAAGTTAGGTTGCGGCAACCATAGAAAGCAGAGTTCCCTATGCTGGTTAGATTGCTGGGAATAGTGACAGATGTCAGGCTGCTGCATTTATAGAATGTTTTTTCGGCAATACTCGTAACACTGTTGGGTATGGTGATGGAGGTCAGTCCGCTGCAACCGGCGAAAGCCCATAGGTCAATACTCGTCACATTGCCGGGTATTGTGAAGGAGGTTAAACCACTACAATTTTCAATAACTCCTTCACTAATGGTGGTTATGTGCTTGGGAAAGGAAAGAGAAGTCAGGCCGCTGCAATTCTTGAAAGCCCACTTCCCGATGTTGGTCACTCTATCAGTCATTGTGACGGAGGTCAGGCTTCTGCAATTAAGGAATGCATTTTCGCCAATACTCGTCACAAAATAGCCCTCGTTATTAAAGATAAAGTATTCGGGAATAACTACAGCACCAGAGTATGAATTATAGTTTGTGTCTTTAAAAGTCACCTCTGCTTCATATCCCGAGAAATTGTAATAGATGCCGTCTATCTCGACATCATAGGCACTTACTGTCAGTGGCAGCAATGCCATGAGGATGAGGGTAAGTAATAGTTGTTTTTTCATACGAATACTTTTTGTTGTTAGGTTTTATAAGGCCTTCATCGTCTGCGTTTCTCAAGTCCCCAACCGACTTTAAGGATTTAAAAGGACGCCTTGGCGCTCACGCCAAGGCGTCCTTGGTTTTATAGCTTGAACAGTCGTTGAGGGATGAGTCTATACCGCGTTACGTCCCTTACGCCTGGCGATAGCTGTCGGTGCCTTCGGCTGTCACACGAGAGACAAGGGATGCGTGCTTCTCCACTTCTGCCTCGGCGAGGTTGACATAGACCTGTAGGCTCTTGCCGAAGAGTTCGGGAGCCTTCGTAGCGTTCTGCATGAGGAGGTGGCACATGATGACGTCGGCAGCCATCTCGTAAAGGTGGCGTGCGCAGAGGTCGAGCAACTCCTGGTTCTCAGCTTCCTTCACGGCAGTGGTGCAGGCATTGAACTTCTCCGCCACGGCCTTCACGCGGGCCTTCGTCTCTTCGAGTTCCGCTGCAACAGGCAACTGCTCGTAGTCCTCGATGACCTGTGCATAGAAGCCGTTGGTGACGTAGCGGATGGCAGCCACCGTCTGCAGCTGCGTCGTTCCTTCGTAGATGGAAGTGATGCGGGCGTCGCGGTAAATTCGCTGGCAGGCATACTCCAGCATGAAGCCCGAGCCGCCGTGAACCTGAATGCAGTCGTAGGCGTTCTGGTTGGCATACTCACTGTTCATGCCCTTTGCCAACGGCGTGAAGGCATCGGCGAGGCGGCTGTACTGCTTCAGCTCGGCACGCTCCTCGGGTTCCAGCTTACGGTCACGGCTGATGTCCTCGAGTGCCTTGTAGATATCCACATAACGTGCCGTCTGGTAGAGCAGAGCACGACCTGCATCGAGACGCGCCTTGATATTGCTAATCATCTCAGCCACAGCGGGAAACTCAATAATGGCTTTGCCGAACTGTTTGCGGTCGAGGGCGTAGGCAATGGCTTCGTTGTAGGCAGCCTGCGAAAGGCCGACACTCTGTGCAGCAATGCCCAGACGGGCTCCATTCATCAAGGACATGACGTACTTGATAAGGCCGAGTTTGCGGTCGCCGCACAGCTCGCACTTCGCATTCTTATAGACCAGCTCGCAGGTTGGCGAGCCGTGGATGCCGAGTTTGTTCTCGATGCGACGCACATCGACGCCGCCGTCGCGCTTGTCGTAGATGAACATCGAGAGGCCACGGCCGTCCCTTGTTCCTGCCTCGCTGCGGGCCAGCACCAGATGGATGTCGCTGTCGCCATTGGTGATGAAGCGCTTCGAGCCGTTCAGACGCCAGCAGTTGTTCTCCTCGTCGAAGGTTGCCTTGAGCATCACGCTCTGAAGGTCGCTGCCTGCATCGGGTTCTGTCAGGTCCATCGACATGGTTTCGCCCTTGCAGACGCGAGGGATGAACTTCTCGCGCTGTTCCTCGTTGCCGAAGCAATAGAGTGTCTCGATGCAGTCCTGCAGGCTCCAGATGTTCTCAAAGCCAGCGTCGCCTGTTGAGACAATCTCGTTGGCTGCTGTATAGACCGTGACGGGCAGGTTCAAACCGCCATAGCGGCGAGGCATCGTCATACCGTTCATGCCTGCCTGACGCATTGCCTCGAGGTTCTCGTAGGTCTTCGAGGCATAACGTACCCTGCCGTTCTCATGGTGAGGCCCCTCGGCATCGACGGTCTCGGCATTGGGGGCAACCACATTCGCCGTGATGTCGCCCACGATGTCAAGCACCTTGTCGTAAGTGTCCATCGCGTCCGCGAAGTCCTGCGGCGCCTCGTCGTACTGGTCCTTGTCCACGTACTGACGTTCCTTAAGCTCAACAATCCGCTCCATCAAAGGGCTGTTCTCAAGCTCGAACTTAATCTCTTTTATGTCGTTATAATAGTTTGCCATAATCAATTCGTTTTGGGGGAGTTAAAGAAGTTAAGGAAGTTAAAGAAGTTAAAGGACGATACCTTTAGCCCCTTGTTTACTTTGTTATTTATATTTTTCACCTTTCATTGCTACATTATTGATGATAGCTTTGCAGTATGAATTAAGGAACTTGCTGGTTTCTTCGATACTTTGATGAAGACTTTCAAATTCGGAAGGATTTAAGTAGCCTAAATCACGTGAAAGAACATGATAGTCCCTACATTCTTCTAAACTTCCTTGGGCAATGTTGAAGAAACGTAGTTTGTCTGCCTTGCCTAATTTCTTATATCCTTCTGCAATGTTGGCTTCTATGGATACTGCGGCTCGGCGGAATTGTTGCGTGAGTCCGAATCTCTCGTCTTCTGGTAAATGTTGTGTAACCCTATAAGTTAAAAGAACAAAGTTATGAGCCTTTTGCCATGCAATGATGTTCTCAAAACTATATGTTACGGCGTTTCCCATATCCGCACCCCAAGCTATCGTCCTTTA
>Ga0247610_10007753_pt1 | contig 10979 bp, 5 predicted proteins | sample 174DNAGHGhighgp2_FD_193483 | JGI IMG/M metagenome (GOLD analysis project Ga0247610, IMG submission 193483) | Sheep rumen microbial communities from Palmerston North, Manawatu-Wanganui, New Zealand - 1742 DNA GHGhigh gp2 | ecosystem: Host-associated > Mammals > Digestive system > Stomach > Rumen ...
AATATCATCATATATCTCATTCTCGATATCATCTATATGAATTATATTTGTCAGTTTACCGTCAACTGATGTGAATATATCAACAATGAACTGATCATTCATATTCAGAACAATTCCGTACCAATCTTCAAGTTTAAATTGTGTTGGCATCTGTATCAGAGTTTCTTCATCTTTTGTTGATATTGATATCATTATTCCGCCTTTTATACTTACGTTGAAATTATCACTTCCGATTAAATTTACGACGTTATCAGAATCTAATGTAAAACCAGGCATCCTGTTCCATCCTGGATTGTGTTTATTAAGTTTTGCTATAAGATCTCCGTTTACTTTTATCCTATTGTTGTTTACAACAACACCAGGTATAACTATAAGACCTCTCTTTATAACAACATTTGAGTTTTTCTTGAATTTCGTTCCAACAGACGTATCTATAAAATAATCTCCATCTTCTATGGAAACTATCATTTCCTTTTTAATATTCTTCGTAAGATTTAACTTACTATCTCTTATATTGAACCAACAAGAAAGACATCTTGAATCATCACTTGTGAACTTATCCTTTACTTTGTATTCAACTAATGTTTTGCTTGCAACATTAGCATTATAGTAATTTCTTGCAACAGTATGACCATCGACATTAAGATCGTATGATACTATGCTATCGATCTTATACATGATAGAGTCATCAGACTTAGTAGGTGTAACCTTCTTATGTTTATCCTGTGATGTTGATGTGTATATAGACAGTTGGTTGTCGTCTATTATATCCTTGACATCTGTATGTATTTCTTCCTTGAAACGATCCATAAGGTTGGTTGTGCTTTCCTCGATGCTTTCTTTCAAGTTTTCTCCAACAATACGGTTTCTCGTAGGTGTATATATAGATAGATTCACCTTATATGAAGTAAGTTGTGCTCCGAGTGTCTTGACTGGTTGCATACTTACAACTTCCATCAGTTTTCTTGATAGCGGTATGAAAACAATATCACCTTTCTGTGGAATTGTACCGTCATTATTAGTTGCTTGTTTCCATGAATCAACAGCAATATCAAGTGTCATAGGTATAGCAAAGTTTATACCCATTATATTATATGTGATTGCTGCGTCGTCATAACTTTGGTCTGAGTATATAGCCCTGAACTGAAGCGGACAATCTTCCACGCCGTATAGTGTATATGACTGGAATATCACATCTTGTGATCTTTTATCTGGTTTCAATCTGAACCACATTACATCAACACCAGCCATTTCAGCTGCTGCCTGATTAAGGTTGCCAAGGATATCGTTCACGAATTGTCTGGCACTTTCCTGTATTGATGCAACTTGGTCTGATATCGGTGTATTGTTTGCCATTATTGACATTTTGTTTCACTATTTATCTGAAAAAGCCTATTTTAAGCATTTTTTAACGTTGAATCGTTTAATCGTTTTATCTAAATGTAAGTATAATTTTATAGAGGGTGACGAAATGCCCTGAAAAATAAATGCTTGTAGCACAATTAACAGAGGATAGGCGATGGATTCGCGTTGAAGGTGATGTCGTTGAGATGAGACAGCTTAAACTCAGCTTTACGAAGAAGATAAATTCTTGGTTTATAATCAAGAATAAGAATCCTAATGCCATTGTCGAAGAGAAGTTCATGAACAACTTTGGCCTTATTCCAGTTGGTTTATGGATTGAACTTATAAAGACTTGTCAGAAATTCGGCTATCAGATACAGTTTATTGATGATTTTGATTCTAAAATCAGAAATAGTGCTGTATCATTTGAGTCATTCAAGGAATATATCAATAGATTATTCTCAAATTCATCAATGACACCTAGAGATTATCAAATTGATGGTGTTTTCAAGATGATTGAATATATGCGTTGCTGTATAGAGGTTTCTACATCAGGAGGAAAGACACTGATGGCATATATGCTTTTCAGATTCATGAAGGACTTCCTTCACTTTAACCATATACTTTTCATTACTCCTAAGACAAACCTTACAACTCAATCAGCGACAAAGTTTGCTGAATATGATGCAACAAATCAACTTCTTACTGATTGGACATTCAGTGAGGTTCACTCAAAGGCTAAGAAGAAGGAAACATATGATGAAAACATAGTATTCGGAAACTATCAATCACTTTGCAGGAAAAAGAATGAATTCTTTGAGAAATTCGATGCTGTTATTATAGATGAGTGTCACCATGCAACATCACTGAGTATCAGGAACATTGTAAGGAAATGTGTTAATGCTGAATATAAGATAGGTATGACTGGTACATTCCCAGCAGATGATAGTTATGATAATTTTGTTCTGACATCTTATGTTGGCCCAGTAGTTTTCAGACTTCCTTCATATGAATTGATCGAGGAAAAGAAATCAGCTACACCTGTATTCGTAAATTCATTCATACTTAAGTATCTTGATTACGAAACTCTGCAGGCATTATATACTGTTCGTGCAGTTAAGAAATCAGATGATCCAACAATAGGTAATAAAATACTTGCAAAGGAAAGGGATATAGCTAGAGATTCAACTCTTCGTCTATCATATATATGTGATATCATAAGCAAAACAACTAAGAACAGTCTTGTCATATTTTCAGATGTTGAAAATGGATACGGAAGAAGAATATATGACAGGTTGAGAGAGACAACCGATAAGACATGCTTTTATATCGATGGAAATACAAATACAACAGCCCGTGATAACATGAAACAGGCTATGGAGGATGATCTATCAGGAAATACTATCATAGTTGCATCTATGGGATGTTTCTCTGAAGGTATTGATATAGCAAACATGTGGAATATATTCCTGGTTGAGACAACAAAGTCTGATACTATACTTGCACAGATTCTAGGTCGTGGAATGCGTAAGTTTGAAGGAAAGGATAAGACTATAATGATCGATTTCGTTGATGACTTCAGGTTTGGTGGTGGATACTATGAGGATAATTACTTGTATCGTCACGGTATGGAAAGAATGGATATATACAAGAAAAGAGGATTCCCGTGTAGCTCTTTTGAGATCGATCTTAGGCAGAAGTCTCTCTTTGATTGAAGATAAATAATGAAAATACATAATTTTCATAAATGGCAAGGATTTTGAGGCAAGACAGAATGCTTCTGGAAAGTCTTGAAGACAAATACGGTACAGATGCAATAGCTCAGGTTATAATGAGTATAGCAAACAAGGATATGGATCAAGTCGAGGAAGAAAGTATAAGTCCACAGGAAGCTGTTCTTGATTATATCAAATATATTGAGGGTGTAAGAATTCGACTCAGAGAAATTCACTGGGAAACCGATGTTCATAGTAAACATATCCTTACTGATGATATGATTGGATCTCTTGAAGACTTTGAGGACAACATAGCTGAGGATCTGATGGGTATGTGTGGATTCAGATTGAAGGTTGGATCCATCGTTCCAACAATGACAACACAGGTTGATCTTGGAGCGTTGTTATGTGAACTTGATGAGGCTACAGTGCAGCTTTGTGCTTGTATAGAAAATAATGATTGTTTCAAGGGGATTGTGAATGAAATTGAAGATTTGCTTCATAAGATAGGTAAGTGGAAATATTTAGCTACATTTAAGTAGTATGTGTTTTTCATGGGTTAGGTTTTCGCCGTCCGTGAGGATATACGAAAATCGCATAGGTTAAATATAATATTTTTTCCTCCTCCAGTCCGAGACGGATATGAGGAGGTTTTTATTTTTTATATCAAAAACGTAATCGTTTTTAACATTCGTTAGTATAATATTATAGAAAATGTTTTTTAACAATTATGCCTGACAATATTCTATACGCCGATCAGGAATTGAACAGTAATGACTTTTTCGTGATCACACCAGAGGGAAATTATTTTAATTTCCCAGCAGATAAGTTTAATGAGAACAGTAATGATTTTACTATAATTGATACAAAATCGCACAAACCATATACGGTTAAGTTTCACGAGTAATGAGTAAGATAACGAAATTAGGATACGGAATTATTGTATTCGATGATGTATGCCATCTTAGGAATATGCTTACTGAAGTTAGGCCGCATTGTGATTATATTGTTGTGTGTCTTCAGAACGATTCTTATTATGGTGTTCCTATAAACCAGAAAGTCATAGAACACATAAAGCTGCTTGTTGAAGAGAAACTTGTTGATGATGTTATATGGTTTAAACCAGAGAATTTTCACGAGGACGAAGGAAATCATTCACCAAGGTTTGTAGAGACTGATAAGAGGAATTTTATACTTGATTATCTTCAGTCAAAAGGTTGTAGTCATGCTATGGTTATTGATAGCGATGAGTACTATGACGGTGAGGATTTTGCAAGAGCTAAGTCTTTGATTAATGTAAAGGATAACATAAAGGTTTGTTATTGTCAATATGTCAATTATTATAGGGATTACAGACATACTATGGTATGGCCATTCTTTCCATATGTTCCTTTTATAACAGAGATACAATATAGATTTGATTTCAAGAACGGAAGTTTTGATAAACCTAGTGATCCGACAAGAAGATACCTTATTCCAGAGGAAGGTGGTACTTATTGTACGTTAGCATTCAAGACTGTTAAGATGCACCATCTATCATGGATAAGACAGGATATAAGACAAAAAATAGATAACTGGTCTTCAAGGAAATATTTTGATCATATTCCTGGATTAAGGGATAGGATTATCGACAGATATGATAACTATAAGGAGGGACAGAATGCGGTTATTATGTTTAATGTTCCTAATAATGAGGTTGTTGTTAACAAACTTCCTAAACAATATATTAAGCCGAAATATTTATTAACTGTTATATGAAAATAGCTATTATGGTAATGGCTGCTAATTCACAGCCTTCTACGAGAAATCTGGATGCAATCCAGAATACTATTGTAAGATATTACAACGAGAATAAGGAGAAATTCAAGCATCAGTATGATTTCTTCTTCTACTGGAGCACTGGTGATAATAATGGTGAACACAAGATAACAAAATCAAAGAACTTTGATAATCTGTTCTATATCGAGATTGCTGAGATAGAAAGTGTATATAGGACATATGAGAAGACTATCGCCGCATTTGATATGGTTGAGAAACACGATAGTTATGATTGGTTTGTTCGTATGAATATTTCTATGTTCCTTAATATGGATCTCCTGGATGCTGTGATCGGAACATTTAAGGAGAATTCAATGTATGGTAATGCATTGAACAGCATAGTTAATCTTAATTGTGCTTATTGTGATGATCTGTATGTTAGGGGTGATCTTATGATATTCGACAAGAATGTTATGGAAGGAATATCAAGAAATGCCTTAAGGTTTATGTATAGCGATCTTAACATGAAGGTAAGGGATGGTGTTGATCATGTTGATGACTGTTTGATAGGTTGCTGTTTCATCAATTATATGGGACCAGAATATTATAAACATTTGTACATGTTGAGTTATACATATCTTCCTAATCATGATATACCTAATAATCTCAAGGTTAATAGATATCATATTGGTACTAGGGTTAAGACTGTTCCTCCAACTGAAACATATTCTGGATATTCGTGGGATGATAATGAGTACAGGAAGGTTGATTGTGACAAGATGTATAAACTTATGGAATATATTGAGAATAATCCATATAAATACACTGGAATGAAGATGGCTGATGTTCTTGTTGATAAAAAACAATCTAGACCGACTCTATTCATTTCGGCATCTGGTCAGAACATATTTGAAATTTTCTGGAAGTTCCTGGAACAAAAAAGAAAGGTCAACAATTAAGTTGACCTTTTTCTTTTACAGCTCTATATAGAATTCAGCGTAATATGAATGATTATCTAAACCAGTTATCTCCATATAGTACTTATTGTTTTCCAGATATAGTTTGTTATGAACATTCTTCAATAATGTAAACCTATTCAATTCATCATCACTTATTGGTTTTGATGTTTTGAACTCAAATGTTTTTTCATCAGAGTTTTCATATACTTTGAATAGATTCTTGTCATTAATGGTTATATTCTTTATTATGGAATTTTCTATATACCTGTTTTTATATGTTAATATATCTGCTGGTAGATCAGATCCAAATCTATTTGTCCAGTTTTGCTGGAAACCTGGATAACTGTTAATTTTATCAAACAACGTTGATGTTATATCTATTATGACAGTTTTTGTATTATCGTTTATTACAATATTTACCCAATTATCCAATATTATTGTATTTGAATAATCACTGCCGTATCTAGTTATTCCACGAGATGCAATATAACAATTCTTCTCATATCCAGAATAATATCCATAATTTTCTATACAATCATCATATTTCTGGAACAATCTACACATTTTTTGATACCAGTATGTATTTGTTATATGCAGATTTCTGTATAGAGAAAGTGAACTAGTAGAATTAAGAACAACAATTGCTCTGCTTTTTTCTTCCTGTTTTCTGTAATATTCACGACAATTTAATATTGTATCTTCTGGTGAACCATCAACATACATTATAGGATTTTGTGAAAAAGTTATTGTTGTGTTTGTTGTTCGGAATGTTAATTCTGCTAATATGTCTTTTGATGATATATTTGCATATCTTATGTACATATATGTTCTTTCTGATATAGCATATGGATAATCATCTGGATTATTTTTATCATAGAATGGTAGATCATCATATTCATCAGTTACATATATAATTCTATCATCTGATGGACTTATAGATGAATCTTCTCCCTCCCAGCTTAGTTCACTATTTGTTATAACTAACATATATCCATCATCATAATGCCATACATCTCTTCCAACAAGATCATAATCACATTTTATACTTAATGTGTATGTATTGTCGCTAACTGATGTTGTTCTTCTTTTTATATTATCAACTGTATATTCTGTATATGAACCGTCTTCGTTTTTATGTCTAGCATCTGCCACTATTTTAAAACGTGTTGGCCCAGATTGTGGTGTAATAACAGTAAATACATATATGTATAAATGTTGATCTATTTGTGGTACTTTTCTTGAATCACTTATTGGTACATAATAGTCATACAATCTTGAAATTCTAAGATTCAATTGTTCTGAAACAGAAAAGAGATCATTTCTTGTTAAATCACTTTCTCGTTTTTGTTCATAATCACGTGAGGTTTCATCATATACTCTTACATATTTATGATCCATTTTAAAACTTCCGTATGTTGTAGAAGAACCATATGAACAATCGCCTGTTTTTATAAGATGTTTTCCAGAAATCCACTCACAATCATCAATATTAAATTGTTGCGGTGCGCTGTATATAGTATATCCAAAATCTGTTTCTTTAAGATTGATTTCGCTTTTATTTATGACCTGATTTATAACAGTTACAGGAACATCTACGTTATCTGTTTTCATTATAACGTTTTTATTGGTTAGATTGTCAACGATTCCATCATCATTTGATTGTGTTGCTTTATAGTCAACATAATAATCAACGATATAACTTATATCTTGTATACCAGTTCCTTGTTGTATAACGTTATTGATATCTGGTACTTTTTGAAGCCATGTTTGTCTTACAGAATCAATCTTAGATAATATTATATTACTATAGTTAAAATTTCTATCGAATTCTCTGTTTAGTTCATCATACGTTTTATTAAAATCAAACATATCAATCATAACTGGAGAACAATAAACAGGATGAACACTACCATATGTTGTATATTGATATTTTGAATCTTCTCTATATATTTCAAATGGTGGTATGATATCTATTCTTAATCCCTGATTATTTGTTATTTCATCTGAACCACTGTTTTTCTTTTTTATAATTGCTTTAACATATTCAGGTTCTGGGATTTGTTTTGATTTATTTTCAATTATATCATTTTTTATATAATTTATTGTTCTGTTACCATCTTTAACATATGCTATAATTTCCATCTGTTCTGATGTCTCATCTATAAATATTACGATATAATCACTGTAACCGTCATTCGGATCGTTTATATCGGTTTTGAATATACATGAGTAATTTACATATTTTGATATATTAATCATGCTTCTATCACTAGATGCTATTCTTATTTTTACACCAGCAGAAACAAATTCTATTTCGTTGTTTCCATATAAATATGATTTTGAGAATTTATTTTGCCATGTAGATGGTGTATATAGTGTATCATCGATAGTATATTCATCATGCTCTAATATTGTTGCTATATCAGGATCTCTTTTTATATTTTTGTATCCACTTGATGTGTCTGATATTATGAAGCCAACATTAGCTTCATCATCTCTTGGTATAAAATATGATGACGCATCAGAATTTTTAGAGAAATAAGGTTTATAACAACTTATATCGTATCCGATATCGATCATAGATTCCATAGTTCTCATTCTCATACCATAATGATCAGTACTCAATCCTCTCCATTTACAACAATATGGTTCAATCAGAGATACATCTGATGTATAATGTGAATTATTTTGAAGTGTTAGCAGATAATATGCTAATTGTTCTTTGTCATTAAGAACAAGTTTACCTTCACCGTTTGTACTTACATCAAATGTGTCGTATATATCTATATAATTATGTATATATTCCTCACAATGTTCTGTTAATTCTACTCCTCTTGTATTTGGATCTTTAATTGGATCATTCGTACAGTATTCTCCAGGTGTAGAAGATGGTATAAATTTATCATCAGTTGTTGGACCATCATCACTAGTTATGAGTCCGAATTTCGATTCTGTGTCTAGAACATCATGATAAAAATCTTTTATGTTGAATATTGTACAAGGTCCAACATTCAAAGGTGTGTTTTTACAAAATGTTATTGTACTACCTTCTTCTGGTTCTCCATTTATGAATTTAACCAAATAACATCTAATTGGTCCAAATCCAAGAACACAAGGTATATCTACGCCAACCATGACACCCCCACCAACAGCCACTGTGAGATTATCATCGTTTATATAAGATGAAGAATCAAAAACATTAAATCCATTTTCTGCTTTGTAAAGCGTTGATATATTTGAATCTATATAGTCATTTATTGATACATTTATCATTAACATCGTTCTATTTTCAATCATAGAACTAATGTTTATGAATTGTGCAAGGTACATGTCTCTATCGCCACCATATTCATATCCAACAGGCATATATAATGAGTTATATGTGTAAACATGTACATTTTGCATACTAGGTAAATCGAATATTCTTATTGGATCGTATTTGTACTCACCTGGAGAACAAAGCCATTCAAATAATAAGTTTCGGTCATTTCCTGTATAATTTTTGTAAATTATAGATACACCACCATCATTATCCGAGAATGATTCTAATTTATCTGTAAGGAATATGTTAAAACATCTAGATATTAATCTAGATTGCCTTATTATTTCAGTTTTTTTATCTGATTCTTTAACATCTATTCTGTTAGGTATGTTATTTATGAATATTCTATAATTATCATAAGTAGTTCCATAATATTCAAAAGATGATATATATATATCACTTATTTCGTTATCATAATTACCACTCCTTATTACAACTTCATAAACAATTTTGTTTTCATTATCTATTAGTCTGTAATGCTCTCCAGGATTTGCTGGTTCTTTTAATATGAATGATGCGTAATGACAACTACTAAGATCATTTATGTAATTGTTTATTTCTATTATTGATGGTTTAACTAATCCCTCAGATGGTTTTTTACAGAAGTTCTTAGAAACAATTTCCGATTTTGTTATATTATCAGATAATCTTATAAATTCATGATCAGTTGATATGCCATATATAATATTTTTATTATCATAATCTGATGGTGAAAAATTGGTTCCGCTTGGTGTTCTGTTGAATTTGTTGTTATAATTAATATCTGTACTTTCACAACTGAATTCTGTATTTTCTCCGTTAAGTTTTACATACACTCCGAAGTATGTAGGATTTGAAAATAGAGGTTCTGATTCATCGTTAAACATAAATTCAAAATTAACGATATCTTTACTTACCATTCTATTTCTTTGGAATCCAAGAGTATACCAGTTATTCATTGCGACCTGGTTATTAAAACTCCTTTCATCAACAGTCGATTCATATACACATGATACTATTCCGCGATCTATAGAAATTCCGTTATAACCGTTAAAATGATCATAACTATATCCAGAATATACATCTCCTGTAAATTTTAATGCATTTGCTTGTATATTCCTTATGTATGTTCCTAGATTTGTTCCATCTCTTAAATCAAATGATTTTACCAAATCTACATCATCTATATTAAAAATTTCTGGGTTTGCTCTTTTTGCTATACGCGAATCATAGTTTTTAAATTTAAATATAAGGAAGAAATCTGGCAATATCTTTTTTATACATAATGGTGCAAGAAGAGCAAAATTCTCCTTGTATAATTTGTCGAAATTTGTTCTAACACCATAATTATATTTGTCATAATATTGTTCATCATAATTGTCAGCCATCGCAAAAAGATTATAACAGTAGTCTTCAACTTTGTATAAATCTTCAGATGGAATATCCTTCATTTTTGACATAATTGTTCGTCCATAATATTCTGAAGGATTAATTGGAATATGTCTATATTTGTTTTGTGACAGACCAAGCGATACCTTGAATGTATCAAGGTACATCGATTCATCTGAACCAACTACAACTTTTATGTTACCAGTTAGTTTTGGATTTGCTCGTAATAATGTGAACGATGCATCATCGTCCATCATTTTCGTTATTCTTTTTTGATCTATCATTATTACATATCAAGATTGTCTTTTATAAAGTTAATTGCTCCATTAGTTAAGCTTGATAATTGTTGGGCTGTTGATGCCTTGTCGTTATCGTTAGGATTTGATATCTTTATTTTTCCACCATAAACCCCAGTACTTGCATCTTTTTGATACATGAAATCTACGTAAGGTTCATCTTCAACTTTAGGTGCATTATTTATGCTATTCTGTATCGTTGTAAGAGTATTGTTTA
>Ga0247610_10007754_pt1 | contig 10978 bp, 11 predicted proteins | sample 174DNAGHGhighgp2_FD_193483 | JGI IMG/M metagenome (GOLD analysis project Ga0247610, IMG submission 193483) | Sheep rumen microbial communities from Palmerston North, Manawatu-Wanganui, New Zealand - 1742 DNA GHGhigh gp2 | ecosystem: Host-associated > Mammals > Digestive system > Stomach > Rumen...
AATAAAAGAAATAATTTATCAATTTTTTCAAAAGAAGAAGAAGAAAAATTTTTATATGAACATATAGATATAATCTCAGAATGGAAATCTTTTTATGATTCATTATTTTACTATATTTTATTTTTAGGAACACTTCCAGAAAATTGTTCTAATAAAATAAAACAAATAAAAAATCGTTTTAATGGTTGTAAAATAAATAATAATAAGAACTTATCTGTTAATATGGTTTCATTATTAATAGATGATTATTATTTTGAATATTATGATGATGGTATTAATGAATTATTAGTTAATTATTATCCTTATTATTTTGAAAATAATTTATATGACGAAAAGAATATCATTTTTTATTTAATGAATCCTAATAATTATTATTTAAAAATCATCAACGATATCGTTTTTAATAAAGAATTTCAAAAATTTTTAGAAACCAAAATAATCAATTAATTGCTTACTTCTTGGAGCAAATAATTTTCCTATATTTGAATAATCATTCTCAGTACCAATTCCATCAGATATCCAATAATATCTACTTTTATTACTATAATTCGAATAATCTATTTGCTGTCTTTCTGCTCTTTCTAATTGTAATTTATTATTAGCATTTTGAATTTTTTCATTTGATATATTTTTTTGATTATATGTATTATATCTATAATAATTATAATTATGTCTTAAATCAAAATCCATAGGATCAATAGCACATTCACCTAATCCTTCATACCATCTCATACCTAAATAATTTGCTAAGTCTTTACCACCAACCTTTGTAATTTGTTCACCAATGACATTATAAATTTCTCTTTCATTACCATTAATATTTTTCATATCTAAAATATTAGTTATTCCTTCTACTTGAAATGTAACAGTAATCTCATTATATCCATATTCACCCATTTTATTTTCACCAAAATTAATATCTTTTAAAACAGGATTTTCTATTTTATAAACCATTATACTGTTTAAAAACATTTCATAAATTGTTATTGAATTAAACATTTTATCATTGGAATTTATATTTAACCCCCAATCTGAATCTTCGTATTTATAATCAGTATATGTTTTATATTTAGTATCATCAACCAAATCATTAATTCCAAAACTTCCACTAAAATCATAATTATTATATCTTAAATATTGAAAAAATGCTTGTTCTATTGGATTATCTTTAACATCAATAAATGTTATTTTTAAATCACCATAACTAACATTTTCATATACATATTTAATTCTATTATATTGATTCATTTTTTTAGTTGTATATAAAACATTAGGTTTTGATACACTTAAAACATATTTAGATATTTCTTTTGATAAATTACCATCAATTAAATTGTTTTCAAATCCTACATAAAACAAAGTTTTTGGTCTTGGATATTTAGATGAAGTTGTTTTACCTAAAGTCTTATATCTTTTTTGTCCATCATGTATTCTATGTTCTGCTTTACTTGAAACCAAATTATTAGGATCTAATTCAACAGATTCTTCTTTATCAATACTTTGATTAATATATCTACTACTACCACTTTCCTTAGCAACTATATCCAAAGTTTCTGCTCCATTTAATCTGTTATAAAATGGTTTTTCATATACTAAATTATTTTGTAAAGCACTTGGCATAGTATCAATTTCCTAAAATATCTTTATAAATATATTTATCATTAGAAAAAAGGTTTAAAAATGGTTAAGAAAAAATCATTAGATGAAGAATTTGGTACTCTTTCTGTTGAAGAAATAGAAACATCTGATTCTTTACAAAAAGCATTAGCATTAATTAATCAAGAAGGTGTTGTTTCAGATGTTCCTGAACCAGAATTTAAAAAATTTATTGTTGAAAAGAAAAATGAAGCAAAAGAATTATCTAAAATGACTGATGAAGAAAAATCTGAAAAAGATTTAGATGAAATTGCTAATCAAGCAGACCAAGCATTTTATGATTTAATGGATATTGCTATTAATACAACTGGTAAAGCATGTGGTGATATTGCTTCTGCTGCTAATAATTTTCTTAAAATTAAACTTGATACTAAACTTGCCAAATTAGATGCAAAATACAAAAAAATGAATCAAGAAATTCAAATGAAAAAAATTGAGATGACTTCTTTAAAATCATCTCAAAAAGAGGAAATATCTGAATATGATCCTTCTGATGATATAATTGAAATTAATCCTGAATAACATCATCTTCTATTTCATCATCTTCTATTTCATCATCTTCTATTTCATTATCATCAATCAAACCTAATTCTTCTGCTTTAACTTTCATTTCAAAATCAATTTGTTCATTATATGTTGCATCATATCCTGCTTGTTGCATTAATTTTGATTTAATTTTTCTTTGTGTTTTTTCACTATTTAATATAGCAGTAAATTTATTTGAAGCAATCTGTGTTAAATATGCAAAAACATTATTTCCTTTTGTTTCTTCATATTTTAATGCTGTATCACATAATTGTAATAATGCTCCTGATTCCATATCATCTCTAAATGTATATGATGCCCAATTTCCAGATTTAGCATATTTTGATACTAACATCATTATCATTATTACTAAACCTTCCGATAAAGAACCTTTTGTCATATCAAAATGACCTGTTTCAATAGTTTTTCCACTCCAATGACTTCTTAAAACTTCTTTTCCATAATTCATTATTAATTTAGAGAATTGTTTAGATAAATCTTTTATCTCGTTTTTAATTACCGATAATTCTTCTTTCAATTCTTTATTTTTTAATTTATATGGTTCTTGTTTTATTTTATTCAATTTATTTAATCGTATAAACTTATCATTATCTTTAATAATATTCTTTATAGATTCAATTTTTTGCGTTTTTTCTTTAATAAGTTCCTCATTAAAATTATTATCATCTAAACATTTTAAAACATCATTTTTCTCAAAAAGAAAATGCTTAAATGGGAACATTTTTAAATTTTGCAAATTCAATTTTCCAGAAGAATCATATTTTCGTTCATTTGCATCAATATGTTCATCTGTAATTACACGAATTATAACATTATCTCCTGAATTTTTTTTGTTAAAATAATTTCTCAAAATATTAGGTGTAATCATTGAATAATCTTCAACAACTATATCAAAATGTCCATCATAATTTTCTTTATCATAACAACAATAAGATAATTTAGATTTTTGCATTTCTTCATATAATGAAGAATTTTTCAAAAAATATCTTTTTTCATCATGCATATCAATTCCTTTTAACTACTTTATTTTCTTAAAGTATAACATAAAAAATATTTTTTGTCAAATTATTTTTATTTTATATCTTAAAATGTTATTGACCATATAATACCAGGAGTTTCTTCTACATCATTTGAAAAATTTTTCCATGTAACCCCATTATGATATTGAATACTATCAGTATCTTTATTATATCTTATAACACCTTTATAAGATTCATCTACTATATCTGAATCATTTAAATATGACCCATCTCCAATTTTAACACCACCATTTTCAGTAATTGTTAAAACAGTATCATTATCTGTTGTAATTGAACCTTCATTATGATTTATATTTATAGCACCCATTTTAATTCACCAATAACATATTTAATTTACTTACCCATTTAATTTTATTTGAAGAATCTTGAATATTTCCTGTTCCATTAATTTTTAAAACGCCATTTTCTATAGAAACTATTACATTCCATGATCCATCATTTGTTCCAATTAATTCATAATCTGGCTCTCCTACAATTTCACAAACAAAATTTGTCGGAGATGATTGATAACAATTAACTAATAATTGTATTCTCCAAGCTGCTGTTAAACTACTATTAATATATCCACCATCTATATTAGAAACTTCTTTACCAATTACCTCTAATGTTATAAAATAACTACCTATTTTTGTTGATAATTCATTAAAATCATAAGTTCCTATTAAAGAAGTTCCTGATTCTGTAGCATCATTTTTAATAACTTCAACTATCGTATTGTTATAATCTTCAGGACCTATTTTTAACCAACTATCTAATGATTCATCATACATTTTAAAAATATGTTCTTTTGAATCATACCACATATCACCTGTTACTAATGTTCTATTATTAGGAAATTCTTCTCCAACATATACCAAAGGTAATTTTTTCCATCTTTCTTCTTCATTATCCGATAATGATATACATACATATAAATCACCTTCACCTGTATTTGTTAATTTATAACATAATTGTCCAACTAAAGGATTTTTAGGAAATGTCAAATTAGCAAAATTTTCTGTTAAATGAACAAAATTATTTGATTGAGTTTCACCATAATTCGGAGTTAAAAATCCAATTAATCCTATTCCAGATAATGTTTCGGTATCAATTATTTCATTATCTAAATCTATTAATTTTGAATTATTTGTTTTTCTTATAGTGTATGTCATTATCAATCCTTGTTTATTTATATTTATTGTGAAATTCTTATATTGTAATCTGTTATTTTAGATATTATTTGAACATCATTAATTGATGCCGTTGATAATAATATCTCATCTGGTTCACAATGAATTTCAAATAAATTACCAAATTTTTCATTATTATATGATGGTACTAATAATACTGTTCCAATATTATTACCTAACTGTTTATGTATATATGATGATAATTGTGTATAATAAAAAGTTTCACCTGGTTGCATCATTGCAAAGAATTCATCAATACATTTTATAATTTCTTGTTTAATTTCATTATCTGATAATGTTGTATTATCATTTTTTATAACTTTAAATAATGCTCTTAATTCTTCTGATGATTGTTGTCCAAATAATAATTTATATGTTATTGGATGCCAAACCATAGTATCAGAAATCATTCGATAATTATTTAATTTATTAAATAAACTTCTTAGTTCATATTCAGAAGGTGTTTTTGGAAAATCTAAGTTTTTATTATTAATCCATGTTTGAACTTGTTTCCAATAATCATTTGTCAAAACATACATATCTATAATATTTGTAGTTGAAGGATCTATCAAATATTTAACAGTTGCATAATGCTTCCATAAAAATACAATATTATCAATACCATATTTAATAGTATAATTTTCTTCATCAACTATATCCATTGAATTATCTGATGATGACCAATATATTAATGTAGGATTATCATTATAAACTTTATATTTATTTCCTTCTGATATATCTATACATACATATACATTTGTAATACCAATTATTGATGTTACTATACTATAATTTGTTTCTTCATCACTTAATATCGTTGTAGTTCCATCATCATTTTTTTCATATGTTACGATATGTCCAACATCCACAACATCATAATTATATTGTTGTCCTGATTGTGCAATTAACACTGGATTACTTTCAGATGCATATAAAACATTTCCATCACTTAAAGTCATTGTATTAACAGCATATATTTTAATTTCAGATCCATCCATTCTATATGGAATTGTTGTTCCTGATGGATAAACTGTACAAGGAACTTTTAAATAATAATTATTAGATACATTTGTCGCAGAATAATTATAAAAATCATCTGATTTAATTTTATCCCACATTGTATCTATTTCTATAACATTATCGTATAATATTGTATTTTCACCTTCATCATTTTTACCAAAAAATAATTTTTGTGTATTTTCTCCAACCATTTCTTTAAATTGGATTGGATTGTCAATTGTACTGTCTTTATCATCATCATATCCATATGTAATAAATTTTAATGGATCAATATATCCATCAGAATACATAATTACATTACAAGGTTTCCAATAATATTCTTTTGTGAGATTTAATTTATCATTTGATTGATTTTTATAAATTTTAATATAATCATCGGTAAAAAATGTTCCATTATTATTTTTTATTGAAGTATTAAAGAAAAACGAAATATCATTTTTTGAACCAAAGATAAATTGAACATATCTTGTTTTAAAAGACCATGTATTACTTGAATTATATATAACTTTAATTAACCAATCTGTACAAGATTTATCATCATAAGATAATTCATTATTATATTCCCATTCAGTATCATCATCACTCAATAAATTAAATGAAACAACTTCAAACATATTTAAATCTTCATTATATCTTAAACCAAAAGAAGTATTATTAAAAAATAAATTATATATTTCATTTCTTAAAGAACTATCAAAAGATATATTAAATGGTTCATAAAATTCTTCTACAACCCATACATAATTTAAGTTTAGTGAATCATTTATTACAATTTCTTGTGTATGATCATCTAAATTTGTAAAAATAGTGTTTTCTTTGATAGAACCAATTGTTATCCATGATTCATCAACTTTTGTTCCATCTTTATATGCAACCATTTTTATCATTGAACCAACTTTTAATGTATTAGCAACATCTTCAAATGGTATTGATGAAAAAGTTTCATAATCTATACTTGTAGCAAAATATCCAACAGAAGAATTAGATCCATAATTATAAATTTCTCTCCATACATATTCATTATCTCTATACAATGGTTTTTTAGTTTTAAAATTATCATAATAAAAATTAGATAAACTTAATTTTCTTAATTCTTTATTCAATATTTCAATTAATTCATCAACTGATGTCCAATCTTCTGAAGCAATATCAATTGATGATAATCCTTTTTCACTATACATATATCCATCTTCAGCAGTAATTTGTAAATCTTGATAATTACCTGTTGGATCATTAAAATCTATATATCTTGTATTTCCAGAATAAGTTCTAACCATAGATTTTAATATTTTAATCATTTGTGTATATGATTTAGGAAAATAATTATAATCTGAACCAGTAACCATTCTATTTTGTGTAGAATACATTTCAGGTGCTCTTTCTCTAATATATTCAATATCTTCTTGAGGAACACTTTGAGTAATATGACTTGAATTACTTATTGAAAAATTAAGAGTTAAAATATATGTATTACCATCAGATGAATTGCTTGATGAATATGGAATTGAAATACTAATATTAGATATATCTCCTGGTTTTATATACATATCATCATTACCAGCAGATACACGATACCAAACTCTAAAATATCCTACTGGTATTGTTCCAAATTTACCATCAGAAAATCTTAATATTACTGTATCATTATCTCCACTTTCCACTCTAAAAATATTTCTTACATCAATATCTAAATTATTATATACAAGATATTCGTTAGATGGGATTTTTTCCCAATTTTCTTTAACCAATCCTGTTACTGAATCTATTGATTGAAACCATACATCATAATTATTAATATTATAATCATTAATTGTGTAACTATTATTTTCAATTTTTTCATCAAATTGAATAATTTGACTTTTTAAATCACCTTGTTTCCAATAAACAAAAAATCCTGTCTCTGATGATGAATTACCTGTATTATCATTCTATATAAAATATTAAATCCTTGTTCTGGAACAGGTGTTTTTTCATCAATAACATTTAATGATGTATCTAAATTAGCATTTACTACTTCAAATTGTCTTACAGCACCATTAACAACAGATGTAAATGAATATGAACAATTATCATTTTTTAAATTATTTAATTCATATAGTTGTGTTATTATACCATTATATGTCATTTTCTTCAATGGTTTACCATATGGATTTGATGAAGAAAATGCTGAATTTAATATTGTTAAAAATTGTTCCTGCCAATTAGGATTTGATGAATCATTCCAATTAATAGATATATCCTGTAATGAATTACCCAATGAATCATAAATTGATTCAGAAGTTCTAACAGAAGTAATTTTAGCAATACCTAATGCAGCAATATTTCTTTTTGGTGAATAAGAAAGCATCTTAACAAAATTTAATAAAGATTGTCTTCTTTCTGTTGTTGAAGGAAAAATATCATGAGCATTTAAATCAACTCTATAATTAATTATTGATCCTAAATATGACAAACCATTAACAAAAATACCCACTTCAGATGATTCTGCCCAATCATTATAATCTTCTGGACATTGACTAACTACATATTGTCTAATACTTTCTTTTATAGATGTATAATCACCTGATACAAAATTAACTGTTGGTAATTGTTTTGTATATTGATCCAACCAAGATTCAGCATAATTATTTATTGCCATATTATTTTCCTCAATTTAATTTATAATATTATTTATCCATATTATTTGGATATTTATTTTACTAATTCAAATAAATATTCATATAATGACATATAGGAAAAAATCATGGCAGAATCTTTTAAATCTTTCAATACTAGTATTGCAGTAACTAATCATAATGCAATGGTATTAATTCCTTCTGGATTATCTGGAAGTAATACTGAAAGTTATTCAATTCCTGTTGCAAAAACAAATACAAGAGATGCTGGGTCTATTGCACAAATTCATTCAATATATATCACCCAACGAGCAACTTCAAAAATTCAAGCATTAGATAGATACAATCCATCAAATTTTTCTGCTTTTAATTTATATATTGATGATCTTTCAAAATCAGGATATAAAATTTATGTTGTTTATGATGGAAGAATAATTCCTGGATCACCATTTTTTATTGAAAAAAATATTACATTAGAACCAAGTCAAAGATTAGTTATTGAATGTCCTTCTGATTCTTATGATTATAATTCTGATAATAACACAACTTCTCAATTAAATACTCAAAATAATATATATTTAGATATTTCTGCATCAGTTGTTTTATTCCCCTCATCTAATTAAAAAATAAGGTGGAATTTCCACCTTATTTTAATTTGTGATAAATATCATTTATTATGTTCTGATTTTCATCATATAATTTATTATTTTTTAATATAAATTTAATGTCTTTTTGAATTATTTCTTTATCCATATTTAATGTCATATAAGTAATTAATTCAGAACTATTTTTAAATTCCTTTTTTTCATTGGAATCTTTTATAATTATTTTTTCAACCAATTTATCTGGTGGTAAATATATACAAAAAACCGAGTTATATATATGTTCCCAAGCAGATTCATCAATCATTATCAAATCCTATTTCTTTTTCTTTTCAGAATCAGTTTTCATTGATGAAGCAAGATTTGATAAAACATCAACTAAAGAATTCATTTTATCATTCAATTCTTTAATTCCGTCTTTCAATTCTGCCATTTCTTTATTTGGTTCTTTTTCACCAACTTTTTCAATAAGTGGTTGAACATTTTTTTCATCCATTTGTGGATTATATACTGGTTGACTTATTCCATTTTTTTTATTTTTATATTCTTTAATAGCATTTGCAACTTCTTTTGGTGTCATAATTTGTTCACCAGGTAATTGTACTGCAACTTGATTAGAATCTACAACTAAAATTTGATGCATTGCTTTAAGAACTTTTAACATAGTTGCATTTGGATAATCTAAGAAATATTTTCTATCCAATACTGACCACACTTCTTCTACCGACTGACATTCAGAACTATTAACCAAAGCAACTAATTCAGCCCGAATATCTGGTTCTAAAGCATCAATATCTACCACTGAACAAGTATTTGGATCAGTTTGATTTTCCAAAGCAATTATAATATATCTTTTTCTATTAATGGTATCTTGAGCATAGTGTTTTAAAACTTTGCCATTTACATCTGTTATACCTACCATATTTTTCTCCTATAAACGTTTATTGTAAAAATATTTATAGTTAAAAAATCACGAAAATCAATTCTAACACTTTTTTAAATTAAATTCTTAATCCATGTTTTTCTTTTACATATGTTTTAAATTGACTTATATCAGCTAAATTTTCTTTATGTGGTTCATATTCATTAACTGTATCAAATAAAACATTTTTTATTTCCATTTGATAATTATTTGGATTCATAATCAATTCAAAAACAACAAATCGTGGATAATAATTAAAATCATCATCAAATCTTTTTTCATTTTCAAAAGCGATGAGTATAGAATTACCTTTTTGTAAATCATCAAAATCAATTCTACTAGAACTATCATACTTATATGGACATCCCATTAATCTAAATCTTGTATCAGATTTCAATAACTTCATATCTCTTGGTAAATCTTTTGGATCATCATAATGTGGTAATTTACTTGTAATAAATTCTTTTAATCTATCTTTTAAAGCACTTTTATAATCAGAATCTCTCATACTATCATAGACACTACCATGAATCTTTTTATTAAGATATGTTGTACTACCTCTATCAGCAACTCTTAAATTACCTCTTTCAAGATTTCTTTTTCTTTCTAATTCAAATCTTTTTTCATCTTTATAAATTAACTGAAAACTCATTTTTGTCATTACTTCTTTTTTTGTAATTAGTTTTTGACTTCCAAGTTCTTTTTTAATTTTTTCTTTTTGTTTTGTGGTTTTAGCAAGTTCCAATTGTTTTTCATAATTCTTTGTTAATTTCATATTAAATTGTTCTGTTAAAAATTTTGCTATATTACTTACAAAAGTTTTTAATCCAGATTCTGATTTAATAGTAGATTGTAAATTAGGTCTATCTTGCCAACTTATTTTTTCTATATAATAATCCCACTCACTCATTCCTGATGTATTAATTTCATTACTCCATCTTGCAGATAATCTATATAATTCATCCTGACCATATCTTAAAACACCAAATAAGCATTCATTACTTAATAAATTTTTATAAGCAGTTTCAATATTTCTAACAATTTCTACTTTAGAATCTTTACCAACATATTTTCTATAATCACTATTATGCATAATGATTTGTAAAACATCCGAACTTAATGCTGATAAATTACCTTTATCTTCTAATAAAATTTCTTTCATTTTTAATTCCTTATATAATCAGAAACATTTGGATTCATTTTAATTGCTTTATCTATAACAGATTTATCAGGATTATTTATAAATCTTATGTTATATGGATTTTTTTCAATCAATTTATTTTGTATTCTTATATCAACATTATTTACAAATCTTAATAATTCAAGATTTAATGATAATATATATTTTTGAATATTTACAGAAGCATTTTCTAAAATATCTCTCATTCTATTTAATTCTCTTTTATTG
>Ga0247610_10007755_pt1 | contig 10975 bp, 11 predicted proteins | sample 174DNAGHGhighgp2_FD_193483 | JGI IMG/M metagenome (GOLD analysis project Ga0247610, IMG submission 193483) | Sheep rumen microbial communities from Palmerston North, Manawatu-Wanganui, New Zealand - 1742 DNA GHGhigh gp2 | ecosystem: Host-associated > Mammals > Digestive system > Stomach > Rumen...
AAGCGTTATAAACAGCTTCATTAGCTTGAGCACCACTATGTGGTTGAACATTAGCATGTTCTGCACCAAATAATTTTTTTAGTCTATCACGTGCAATATTTTCTGAAATATCAACGTTTTGACAACCTGCATAATATCTATGTCCAGGATAACCTTCTGCATATTTATTAGTCATATATGACCCCATAGCTTCCATAACTGCTTCGGATGTAAAGTTCTCACTAGCAATCATCTCTAGGTTATCTTGTTGTCTCTTTTTTTCTTTAGTAATAGCTTCATAAATCTCTGGATCTTCAGCTTTTAAATGAGTAAAATCAAGCATGTAATCATCTCCTTTATATTTATTTTTTTCAAATCTATATAAAAAATATCATATCAAAAATCATATTTCAATAATTATTTTTATTAAATCTTAATAGATTTTTATATGCATAAAATAAATGCAAAATGGGCTTAACCACAGGAATTATCCTGCAATTAAACCCATCTTGCTTCAAAGTTAATCATTCAAGCTCACTATACATGAATCCGATTACTTTGCCTAATTCCTCATGTCCTTTATTCTGGATGCTTTTTATTGCAGCAGCGTAAAAGGTTGTTTTATCCGGTCTCTTATCTTCCGGAATTTCCTCATATTTTTTGGCTATATCATCATATACTATTCCGCATCTACGATTGACATCTTTAAAACCAATTCCCAAGAATGAAGCACATGGTTCAGGATATAGCTCTCTAATCAGTTTACGCATATCAACGTTTTTGAAGAAATCCTTTTCCCTCAGTTCATTTAATGCATTGTTTACAGCTTCTTGTGTGGTCATTCTGTCACCTCCACAGTTCCTCCTTCAAAGTAGTGTCTTCTTACTTTATAAATCTTGGGATTATGAATAAACACTTTATCTCCCAATTTTACATTCATCTTACCTACTTCCACATAACAACCTCCCACGAATTTGAGAGGGGTTATAAAAGCCATGTTCTTGCCATTTTCAGTATAGAGTTCAGAAATATATCCCATGAAACCATGGGCTTCAATATCTCTCATATTTTGATAAGCAAGCTCATCTACAGCTTCTTCAACCATTTTACAACGTGACTCGTATTCTTCATCAGAAAGTTTTTCCATCTTCCCGGAAGGTGCCATGACAGAATCCTTGTATCTCATCACATTTATATACCATAGATTATGCTCTTTGATAAATTGGATTGTTTTCTTAACATCTTCCCTGGTTTCTCCAGGATGGCCAATTACTACTCCTCCACTTACAGCTTTTTCTCTAAATCGTTCCAGTACTTTTGAATTGTCAGCAATAGTAGATCCAATGTTCATTTGCTCAAGCATGTGATCACTACCACTTTGAATAAAGGACTGGACGTGGCAAACCTTATCGTTGTGCTCAATCTCTGAAATAAGCTCTTCGTAAATACAGGAAGAATCTACTCCATCTACCTGGATCCATTTAACAGTGTCGATTTTTGAAACTTCCTTAATGAGAGTATGAAGCTTTTGCTTATTATCACCAAAATCAGTGCCATAGTTCGTTGTGTTCATTGCTTGCAGCACCACTATGGGCTTCCCATGAGATTTAATAAGCTCGCAAATTCTTTCTATTGAGTAATTGCTCTTATAAGGAATTTTTAGGTAGTTTTGCTTGCAAAATGTACAAAAACCTCCAGGCTTATAACAGCCTTCGGAAATTTTAATGCAGAAAACACCCTCATTAGATTCATAGTACTGATTATCAGTTAAAGGGACTCCCATGATTTGTGTGATTTCAGGTAGTATATTCATACCAATAATAAAATGATCTACAACCTTTAATTCTTTAAATACTTCTTTTCTGTACCCTGTAAGGCCACAACCGCAGAATATCAATTTAGCACCATCTTTTTTTACTTTTTCATAGAATACGACGTGCTTAAAGATCTCTGCCATTTGTTCCTCTGTGAAACCACATGAATAGTGAATGATTACGTCTGCTTCGTCTGGATATATCGTTATTTCGTACTCATTCTCGGCACTTTTTATAATTTGCCGAAAAAGGTCGTAATGTCCTCCACACCCGCTATTAATAATACATAATTTTTTCATATCGCATATTTACCTCCATGTATTGCGCGCTATATTAACTTTTCAATGTACAATAAATTGTTTTGCCCACCATTATATCACATTATGTTAACACCGTCAAGGTGACTATCCTTGCGTTCTTTATGATTCTAAAAAAAGAAGGAGAAAAGCAATAGCTTTTCTCCTTCTTCTCTCAGATCTTCAGATAATTTCCAATGAAGTCCTCGAGCATTTCCTCGAAACGATAGATGTCTTCGATCCTTCTGTTTTCATCAACGCAATGACAGAAATCTTCTTCATCGTGGTCGACCGCAAATCTTGGACCGAATATTGCACAATTGGGGAATGTTGCATTGTATCCGGTTCCGAGTGCGAATGTCGACTGGGTTTCTTTCCCAAGGACCTTTTTGTAGCTTGAAAGCATCATCTCAATTTCTTTGGACTTTGGAGAGATATAGCTTGAGAATGTACATCCAAATATTTCATGGGTACATCCATATGTATTATCTACCTTATCCAATGCTTCATCGAGATTGCTCTTGGTAATTCCAGGTCCGAGTCTAACATTGAGTCCAATGCCGAGCTTTCCAAACTGGGTTTTCAACATCGTCATTGAAATCGAGCTTTCCGGGAATCCTTCTTTTTTCAGTGTTTCCGGAATAGTGGGAATGAAGATGCCTTCTGCGTTCTTTCCTTTGCTACTACCTTCGATAAACTCGTATGCTCCAGAAAATTGTCTCTGTAATGCTTCTTTATACTTTTTCGCAAGCTTATAAATTGCATTTTCTTCCCGAGGCATCGCAATCGAAGAGTGCATAGCTTTGGCGCAGATCCGGTCATAGAAATCATCTGTTTCTACTAAAATTTCAGCTGGTGTGACATTCCACTGAGGTTTAACCACACTGATGTTTTTGATATCATCAAAGCCTTTTCCCTCATTGAAGTAAAACATCACATTTGCAGTTCCACGGCATCCATGCTGGATTCCATCTCCGTCAACAGTAATCGAAAATTCAGGGACAGGATTATTTTCCACGAAGTAGTCTCTCATATCCGTCCATTCATCCTCTTCCCTTGAACCAATGATTATCTGCCAACTTGGGTCAATCTTTCCTTCAAGTTCGTGCATAGCGTAAAGGCTGACAATAATCCCCATTTTGTCATCAATCACGCCCCTGCCGTACACTCTGTCACCTATAATCTCACCATAAGGATCAGCTCTCCACTTCTTTTCGTCAGTATCCACTGTATCTGAGTGAACAATGATTCCAAGTTTGGGAACACCTTTTAATCCTTTTGGAGAAATAACAAGCACTTGACCCATAGCCTTTCTCTCGGCTTTAAATCCCATGCCTTTAGCAATGTTTTCTATTTTGCTCTGACATGCAATCCTCCCAAGTGCACTATTGGTGACTGACCTAACTCCAAGGATCAACATTAGGTCTGCAATCATCCGCAGTTTTTCGTTGGAATTCATTTTGCACTTCCTTTCAAAATTTTTTGTAAAGTACTACTTCATGTGGATATTCGAGAACTCAATTATATCACATTTTTACGCTACAATCAACATAATATATATTATGTTTTTTTATCTTAATTTAAAAAAATCACTCTTATGAGTGATTCTTTCCTAACACTTTATCAAGAATTATTTCAGCTTTTTTTACGAAGTAATTATCCATTTCAACCGGTAATTTTTCTTCTTTAACCTTCTTTACTAATTCTTCAACCGTTCTTAATCCTTCTTTATCAGAAGCTTCTATTTCAATTAAATCATCTTGTCCTTCAACATCTTTAACGAGTATTCCAAAATCGCCTTTAGCGTACACAACATCATGTTCAGTAGCTTTCATGATTGTTTTGTACCCTATTGCATTTAACAATTCTTCAGCCTTCTTTGTATCTAAAATTCCTAAATGTATTGCGCTTTGCTTTAGAATGTTTCCTTTATCGTCAAAGTCTTTCTTTTTGAATGTTATATACTTTTCTTTTCTATTTTCATCCTCTACTCTTCTTATTATTAAAGCTTTTGCAAGAATTTCTCTCGAGGTCATGTTTTTAAGGTCTAAACTATCTGGAACTAAATAGGTGTCATATAGATGGAATTTTTCTTTCATTTTGTATTCTCGTGTCTTTAAATAGGTAATTAAGTCTGCTGCTGACCCTTTTATTTTTAATGTTATTTCATTATTTTCACTATTCATATTATCCCTCCTTTAGAAAACAAAGTATAACATAAAAAGACTAACTTATCAAATTTGAAAGTTAGTCTTTTCTTATCTATTTTTCTTCTTTATTCTTTTTTGGCGTTGCCATAATAAGCATACAACTTCTTACCATTCCAACTATAAATATTGCTATAAAAAATGCAAATGCTGCATATCCTAATGGGCTATGTTCTCTTTCTGAAGGAATGTATGACTTTGATGGATTTGTCTCATCATAATATGCTTCAAATTCGGCTATTTCACCACTTTCTGTTGCCTCAGATGGATCAAATGGAATTGAATTTGTATTCACGACTTCTCTTTCATAAAGCTCATCATCTACAATATATTGATATGTATAGTAATATGCTTCTTCAGATCCGTGCATTTCTTCTCTATATGATGTAACTATAGCATTTACTGGAATAGCTTTAAGAGCATTTTGTGTTCTTTGGAATACATATACACATAAAGCAACCGTTCCAATAAAAAATGCTAAAAATGCTATAAATACAAGCACATACATTAGTTTTTCGTTTAACTTTATTTCTATGTTTCTCTTTTCCATAAAGTCTGCAATGTTGTCTCTAAATACAACTAATCCCACTATGAGTAGAACTACTAATGTTGCTATAACTCCACCAATAGCATATGCATTATCAGTTTCTCTTTCTTTAACAATGTCTTCCAAAGATAGGTTACCTTTATAGACATCGTAGATAATGTCTTCATTATCTGCCACATATTCTACTAACTTTCCATCTTCTTGCTTTGCTACAACTGTTACTGGTCCAAGTTTATTTAAGTCTAAACATCTAAATGATACTCTTATGTCCCCGACTTGTGGACTTCCGCCTTTAACTGTTGTAAATTCATTGTTTTGAATCATAAATGTTTTATTGTAATTAGCAATAGTACATTCTTGATTTGGATCATCATAAGGATCTATAGTAACTGGTGCATTGCAAGGAAACTTCTTTAACATTTCTTCTGGAATCTCAAATTCTCCATTTAGTTTTGGATTTAATGTATAAGTTTCTGCATTTACATCTTCATTTGATGGGTCTTTTGTTACTTCATCAAATATTTCTTTTACTTGATATCCACTACTATGGATATACTCTGCTTGTGTTGATTTATCTTCCCATCTTGAGCCAAGTAATCTTACGTATTCTTGTTTATCTTTTGCCTGTTCGTATTTATACTGATCACCTTTTCTCTCGTAATATCTGTATTCTAATACTTTTCTTTCCATTCTTGCAGAATCTTTAACATCGACAAAAAATCTCAAATCTGCAAGACTTTTATCAGTACTTAGTCTTCCACTTATTGCAACTATTTTGCCATCATTTTCTTCATGATATTTGCCATCTTCAACAACAACCATATTGTCTTTTATATATTGTACTGATTCCCCATTGGATTGTTTTAAAGCTTTGACGGCTAAAAGCATTATACAGATTGCAATTACTACATAGCATATTTTTTTAAAAGTCCCCATATTAAAATCTCCTTTTAAAAGAATTATTAATCAACTAATGCTGTGTCTTTAAGTAATATTATATCCTCATTTTCTTTTCTAATTGAATGGATAATTGATGGATCGTCATCAATTAATACTATTTTTGAACCATCCCTCTCAATGTTATTTACGAATTCTGTTTTTAATACTTTTGATTCTTTCATATCATTTGATTCTCTTGTAATAATATTTCTAAATTCTTTTTTGAAAAATGGTGCAAATTCATCAAGCCATTTATTCTTTTCTTCAAGTCCTGAATTATATCTTGCAATAGATAAAATATGAAGTTCAACGTTCTCCATTTTTGATATTTCTTCTAGTTTTTTGATGCTTGTGTATAATGGTCTTTTTTTGTCGTAGTCCTTTGGAGCGCCAACATCATAGTCTGCTATTACTCCGTCCATATCAACATAGAATTTTACTTTTTCTCCTTTAAATTGTTCAAAAAAATCAATAATAAACATTTTCTCTCTCCCCTTTTTAATACATTTTCATAATCTTAATTGCAGCTCTTGCAACTTTATAAATTGGTGTCTCTAATTCTTTTCTTGCTTTTTCCAAGTGCTTTCTTATTTCTATCTTTTGTGGGCAATGCATTTCACATTTTCCGCATTTTATACATTTTGATGCTGCTGAAGAATCTTTTCTAAGAGCTGTACACATTATATACTCTCTTTCAGCAGACATAAATCCTTCTGCATACTTTGCGTTGTATGCAGCAAATGTTCCTGGAATATCTACTCCTTGCGGGCATGGCATACAATATCTACAACCAGTACATCCAACTTTTTGTTTTTCATTTATTTTCTTTACGACTTCTTTCAAAAGATTACTATCTTCTTCTGTAAAGTCTCCTATTTTGCTTGTACTTGCTGTTTTGATATTTTCTTCTAACATCTCCATTGTATTCATTCCAGAAAGCACACACATTATTCCTTCTTGATTCCATAGCCATCTAAATGCCCATTCAGCAGGTGTTCTTTTGATTTTGTATCCATCAAATAAAGCGATTACATCTTTTGGAAGTTTTTTTACTAGTCTTCCTCCTCTTAGTGGCTCCATGATTACTACTGGAATTCCCTTTTCTTTTGCATGATCTAGTCCTTTTCTTCCAGCTTGTGAGTGTTCATCATAGTAATTGTATTGAATTTGGCAAAAATCCCAATCATAGTCATCTAATATTTTGCAAAACATTTCAGTATTTCCATGGTATGAAAAACCAATTTGTCTTATTTTGCCTTCGCTCATTTTTGTTTTAATCCACTCTTCAATTCCTAATGTTTTTAGTCTTTCCCATGCTTTAATGTCATTTAGCATATGCATTAAATAGTAATCTACATATGTTGTTCTTAGTCTTGATAGTTCTTCATTAAAGTACTTATCTAAGTCCTCTTTCTTTTTAATTAAATATTGTGGAAGCTTAGTTGCAATATTAACTTTTTCTCTTATTCCATTTTTTTCAAATATTTCTCCTACAGCTGCCTCACTACCTGAATAAATATAAGCTGTGTCGAAATAATTGACACCTTCCTCATAAGCCTTAATTAATTGTTCTTCGGTGGCTTTCATATCGATTTTATTGCCTGATTGTGCAAATCTCATACATCCAAATCCAAGGGCAGATATTTGGTTCCCATGCTTATCTATACGATATTCCATATTCCCTCCTTACTTTTAAATAGGCTCTTTAAATTAGCTACATTTTATCACACAAATAAAAAATCTCCAATAATAATTATTGGAGATTTTTATTAAAATTTGATAAGGCTAATGATTTACTGAAAATACTGATGCAATTGAGTCTGATAACATAGTTGTTGGTAGTATTCCATTCCATTTTTCAATCATTCTTAATCTTAATGTATTTTCTGTAATTTGAGAATTTTGTAGTTCCATTACTTTAGCATCTTTTTCAGCTATAGAAATTTCTTTCTCGTTTTGAATTTGTTGTTTTTCAAGCTCAGCTTTCTCTGTAATTACTTCTTGTTGTTTTACAGCTTTTCTTTCAATAGCGTCATTGTACTCTGGAGAGAATTGAATATCTGTAATGTTAAATGCTGTAACTACGAATCCATAGCTTTGAATTTTCTCAATCAATGTTGCTTCGATATCATTTGATACTTCAGCTCTTTTTGTGATTAATTCTTCAGCTGTATATTGAGCCATTGTTGATTTGATTGATTCTAAGATTGCTGGCTCAACAATGATGTTTTCGTACTCTTTACCTATCTTTCTGTATATTTCATTTGCTAGATCTTTACTTACGTTGTAGTTAACAGCGATGCTAGCTTCTACAGTTTGCATATCTTTTGTTGATGCCTCAGATGTTGTTGCAATCTTTTGTGTTCTGCAGTCAATTCTTACGATCTTTTCCATAACAGGAATCTTAAAGTTTAAACCTTCTTGAAGTGTTCCATCTTGTGCTTTTCCAAATCTGGTTTTGATTCCAACAAATCCTGTTGGAACTGTTGTAGTTAAGCTTCCTAGTACAATTAAAACAAAGATGATAATTATAGCTACTACAACGAATTTTGCTACATTCTCGTTTTGAACTTTTTTCATTTTCTTATCCCCCTTTTTTCTTCTTAGGTTATTTCGTGATAATCAAAAAAGACTTACCACATATAACCTATATGTGACAAGTCTTACTTTTTAAAATATAACCAAGATTAAATCTGGTTGTTGATTATATTAAATATCACCTAGGCAATATTTAAGTTACTCCCTTGCTACAGTAATATTATATAATATTTTTTTCCCATTGTCAAATTATTCATTCTCTGAAAGGCTTGCAACTAAAGAGTCATCCTTTCCTGAAACGAATTTAACTTCTTTATCGCCTTCTGTATATTCGTCCTCTGCTCCGACTTCGTTGTTTTCTAATTCTTTTTCAGCAACTTTACCATCTTTCAATGAAATGCTAAATACAGTTTCAAATCCCATATGTCCATTTACTTTTAGAAGATATGCTTTTTTGTTCATTTCATAAAGTACAGTATGGCTAGCGCCTATTTCTCCACAGTTTACTGCTTTATCTTCATAAGTATAAACTGTAATCATTTTTTCAGCTTCTGAATCACCTGTTAAAACTAATAGTTCTTCAGCTTCATCACCATCTATATCAGCAACAGCGTATTCTGTTGATTCTGTTTGTTTATAAGAATCTCTTATTATTTTTTCATATGCTGTAGCCATTGCTACTCTATCTACTGCTTTTTTTTTTGATGTTGTTTCCTCTTCTTCTTGTTCTTCTCCCTCAGTATCTTCTTCAGCTTCTTTTTCTTCTTCGTCTTCTTTTTCTTCTACAACTTTTTTCTTAGAAGCTTCTTCCTTAGCAGCTGCTTGTTCCTCAACTATTGTATTAATTTGTGTTTGTAAACTATTAATACTTTCTTTAAATGATTTAACCTCTGTATAGTATGTATAGCAGAAAAATCCCATACATATAACTGCGGCTAGTAAAAAACCTAATATAAAATTTTTCATATTGTTTTCCTTTCTTACATAAAATTTACTATTAACATTATACTATAATTGTTTATAAAATATAATAGCTTTTCCACAAATTATTCTTATTTTGTGTATAACTATATATTCTCAATCATTTTTTCTATATCTGTGATTTCTATGTTTTCAACTTTTCCTTCATCACAAATGCTTGCATATTCTTCTTTCATTGGAATCTTTACAATATTTTTTATTCCATATTTTTTAGCAATTTCTTCCACATGACTCTTGCCAAAAATCTCATGTTTTTCTTTACAGTTTGGGCATTCATAATATGACATATTTTCAACAATTCCTATGACTGGTATGTTCATCATTTTAGCCATATTTACTGCCTTTTCAACTACCATTCCAACCAAATCTTGTGGTGTTGTAACAACTATAATTCCATCCACTGGAAGTGATTGAAATACTGTTAAAGGAACATCTCCTGTTCCAGGTGGCATATCAACATACATACAATCAATCTCATCCCATATAACGTCTGTCCAAAATTGTCTTACTACTCCTGCTATAATTGGACCTCTCCATATTACTGGATCTGTTTCATTCTTCAATAAGAAATTAACACTCATTACTTTTGTTCCAGAATCAGACTCAAGTGGAACCATAAGATTTCCTTCGTTTGTAACTTCACCCTTCATTCCAAACATCTTTGGAATTGAAGGACCTGTGATATCTGCATCTAGAATTGCTGCTTTCTTACCTTTCTTTTGAGTATTAGCAGCAAGTAGTGAAGTAACAAAAGATTTTCCTACTCCACCTTTTCCACTAACTATTCCAATTACTTTCTTTATGTCTGAGAATTCATTAGTCTTTTCTATAAAGCTTTCTCTTTCGCTACAGTTTTTGCTGCAATTTGAACAATCATGTGAACAATCTTCGCTCATAATTTCCTCCATCTATAATTCTTTTATATATTTTACTTCACAAGCAAAATGATCTGTTTTAACAATTTGCTCATATGTTCTTTCAAAGCCATTCTTTTCATAAAACTTTTGAGCTTCTATCATATTGTCTAGTGTTTCTAAGTAACATTTTTTATAATATTTTTTTGCATATTCTAATGCTATATTTATCAGATTTTGGGCTACCCCAGTTCCTCTTGCTTCTTTTATACAATACATTTTTTGTAGCTCGCAAATGTTATCTGTTCCATCTAGTTTTCCAACTCCAACGCCTGCTACTACAATGCCTTCTTCGTTTTCTGCTACCCAATATTTATTTAATTCATCATGGTATATTTCAGAAAATCTTCCAAGATTTGGATCCGCCCACGCGGTTCCTTCATGGTTTCCACCATATTCTATTAGGCAATCTCTTATTATCTTTTCTATTCGACTATTATCTTTTGCTTCAATTTCTCTTATTTTATACATTATTATGATTTAGTCTCCCTTATTTTTCTTTATTATCACTTTTAGCTAGATAAACAACAATATAAAGAATTGAACATGGAAGCACTGGTATTACTGTAAAGTATAAGCCATACATTACTATAAAATCACAAAACGCCTCCATACCATACTCCATATGTACTGTTCCAAACCATCCTGCATTAAATCCATTTATTCCTGCATTTACTGCACCTAAGAAAAATAATACTAAAATAAGCCTTGATATATCATAAAGTACCCTCTTTACAGCATTTACTGATGATTTTTCTGT
>Ga0247610_10007757_pt1 | contig 10975 bp, 5 predicted proteins | sample 174DNAGHGhighgp2_FD_193483 | JGI IMG/M metagenome (GOLD analysis project Ga0247610, IMG submission 193483) | Sheep rumen microbial communities from Palmerston North, Manawatu-Wanganui, New Zealand - 1742 DNA GHGhigh gp2 | ecosystem: Host-associated > Mammals > Digestive system > Stomach > Rumen ...
TTACTCTTAATTGCTTTTTTTTTTGTAACTTTGCCGAAAATTACTTACTTAACGCGCTATAATTGATGCTTCTCAGTGCTCTTCAAGCCGCTTCTGCAACAGCACTCATCACCGATCCCACATGGAGTTTCTCGGTGGTGCTGGTCATCATTCTGTTTGCGCCTCTAGTGTTCAGGCAACTCAGGGTGCCTCCCGTGGTGGGCCTCATCATCGCCGGCATCCTCGTGGGGCAGTATGGCTTCAATCTTCTTGCGCACGATCGTTCGTTCGAACTTTTCGGTCAGGTTGGTATATATTATATAATGTTCCTTGCCGGCTTGGAGCTTGAGATGGGAAGCGTGGAATTGTATGGACGAGCAGGCTTCCGGTTCGGCATCCTTACCTTTACGATTCCTTTCGTCTTAGGTATCGCAACGAGCGTTTGGCTGCTTGGCTTCGGCCTTTCTACCAGTCTTCTTTTGGCCTGTATATATGCCAGCCATACGCTTGTGACTTATCCAATCGTCGGACGTTATGGCCTGAGTCGGCACAGGGCGGTAGTTGTGAGTGTGGTGGCGACTGCCATTGCTCTTTTTGCAGCCTTGCTTGTTCTGGCTATGGTGGTAGGCGGACAGAGTCCCGACACATCTCTGACCACTTGGCTCCTCTTTGGTTTGAAGTGCGTCATTTATGTTGCATTCGCCATCTTGTTTTTCCCCAGAGTTGGCCGCTGGTTTCTACGTCGTTATGAAGACGGCGTTATGCAGTTCATCTTCATCTTGGTTCTTGTCTTTCTTAGTGCATCGTTGGCAAAGATGGTGGGTCTTGAAGGCTTGCTCGGAGCCTTCCTTGCAGGCTTGATAGTCAACCGTCTCATTCCCAAGACAAGTCCTTTGATGTCTCGCCTCGAGTTCGTTGGGAATGCACTATTCATTCCATATTTCCTGATAGGGGTAGGCATGATTATCGACATAGGCATCCTCTTTCGCCACCCCGAAACGCTTTGGCTGGTTGCAGTCATGGTTGCGACGGGCATGTTCTCCAAGCTGATAGCCTCGGCCATCATGGCTTGGACGATGGGAGAGGGCAGGAACAGTATGTGGCTGATGTTCGGCCTGACGAATGCACACGCGGCGGGAGCCCTTGCAATTGTCACCATCGGTACTGCTCCTGGCGTCGGACTCATGAACGACGAAGTGCTTGGCGGCACCGTGATGCTCATCCTCTTCAGTTGTCTGATTAGCGGTTTCGCCACAAGCAGAGGGGCTAAGCAACTGGCTTTGAGTGATACCTCGCTCGAAGACAACAGAGGCTCTTATCACGGCAAATGCCTGATAACATACAGTCAGGAGAGCAATGTAGATGTTATGACACAGTTCGCCATCCTCATTCGCAATCCGTTTATTCCCGATAGCCTCATGGGGTTGTGCGTCTCTTATGAAGATCCGTCCAAACCCTCCCTGAAAGGGCAGGCATTGGGGCAAAGGTTGCTCGAACAAGCGCAGATGATAGCAGCCGCTGCCGATGTGCCTATGGCTACGCTCAACCGTATGAGCACGAACATCTCAGGCGGCATCCTACACACGATGAACGAGTATGATTGCGGTGAAGTCATCGTCTGCCTGAACGATAGAACGACCGGAATGGCCAAATCTTCCTTGGGAAGCGTGATAGACAATGTCGTGAACGGAACTCACAGAGAGGTGATGGCTGTTCGCAGCATCGTGCCTCCTGGCACCATTCGCCGTGTCGTGATTGCCGTTCCTCAGAAGGCCGAATATGAAGTCGGCTTCTATAAATGGCTGGAGCACATCTGCAGAATAGGCGAAGAACTGGACTGTCACCTGGAATACCACGCGCACGCGGATACATTACCTTATATTAAAGGGTACATGGAGCAGAAGCACAGTCACGTCCGCTCCCATTATTTCGAGATGAATCGCTGGATGCAATTCCTCAACCTGAGACACGAAGTTGACCTGAGTTGCATGTTTATTGCAGTAACAGCGCGCCCCGGGTTCATCTCTTATCAGAACCAATTCGAGGAGCTTCCACTGCTCATTCATCGCTATTTCAGTCACACAAGCGTCATGCTCCTGTTCCCCGACCAATGGGGAGAACCGCAGGAAAGCATCTCTGTCTTCACTCCTAACGGTACTGCAGTACAGCGTCAGCCGCGCTCTCTCGGTGGACTCCTTCGCCGTTGGCTCTTTACGTCAAGGCGTTCCGCCCTTGTCCTGATGGCACTCATGCTGCCTGTGTTGGCAGAGGCACAGCGTCCCAGGTTCGACAAGATGTCCCCAATGGCAAGACTGACAGCGCTAAAGGCCATCTCTGATTCGCACTCAAAAGGAGAGTTGAGGCGCCAGAAAGCTCCCTCCATGTCAGCAGAGTCAGAGGAGCCTTTACTTACTCTTGTGCAATCATCCAATAAGGAAGTCCTTACACAACACGGATGTCGAATCTATTCACAATGGGGAGACATCTATGCTGCAGCAGTACCAAAGAGTGAACTTGCTGCGCTCTCGCTCCGGTCAGAAGTGAATCGCATCGAATGCGGCAGAGTCTGTGAAGCTCAGACCGACACTTCGGCCATCATCACACGCTCCAATCTTCTTCGCGTCCCCACTTCATCTCGCCCATCCTATACCGGAAAAGGTGTTGTCGTAGGCGTGATGGATATCGGCTTCGACTTGACCCATCCCTCGTTCTATAGTCGTGACCTCAGCACTTACCGCATACAGTCCTTTTGGGATATGCTTGACATCAAGGAAACACAGACACCTGGCGAAGTGCGACATACTACCTTCAATGGCTTAGACCTGCCTATCGGTACTGTTTACCCGACAAGCGAAGATGTCCTGCGCAAAGGTTGCTCCACCGATAGTAAAAAGCAATACCATGGTACACATACTGCAAGTACAGCGGCAGGAAGCGGTTACGACTCTCCGTATATAGGCATGGCTCCGGATGCCGACATCTGCCTAGTCTCGAATGTCGTCTCTGATGATAAGCCGTTTGTGCCAGATTCTCTATGGGGGATGTTTGGCGCAGCTATCGATTTGCTCGGGTTTGAATACATCTTCCGCTATGCCGACAGCGTCAACAAGCCCTGCGTAATCAACTTTAGCGAAGGTGCGCATGAGGACTTGTACGGTGAGGCACAACTTTACAGCATCGTGCTAGATAGCCTGGTTCGCCCAGGTCGGCTTATCTGTTCGTCTGCCGGCAACCAGAGCAACTACCTCACATATATGCACAAGCCTGTAGGGAAGGAACGTGTTGGTTCATTGTTTCTGACGACAGGCAACACCACTTACGCGATGCTTCGCAGTCGTGGCGAGTTTAATATCTGTCTCGATTTCATGTCTTCCCCCACAGAGCCTTTGCTCAAGTATGAGGTTCCGATAGAGGAGGTACTTGCCACAGAAGACAGTCTGCTTATTGATACTGTCGAAGTAGATAGTTACAAGTTCCAAGTTGTATTTGGCAGTTATCCATCCTGCTATGATTCGGAAGATCTGGTTACAGACGTTGTAATAGTCAAAATAGCAGGCGGCACCATGTTTTCTCTGCAGATGGGCATCAGCATAACGGGTGAAGCGTCTGATGTGGAGGCTTTCCAAGGAATCGGATACTTCAAGTCGTTGTCTGACTATCCGGACTTTCAAGACGCTATCCCCTCGCATAATGTCAACTTCCCCGCAGTTGACCCAAGCGTTATTTGTGTAGGTGCGACATCCTACAGAACTGGTTTTTACGATTGTGACGGTATTTGGACTGACCTCAACAGAGGAGCCAATGGAGAGGTTGCTAAATATAGTAGCAGAGGACCAACTTTTGCAGGAAACATAAAGCCTGATGTCGTTGCGCCAGGGTCGAACATTGTCGCAGCCTTCAACAGCTACTATTCCGAGATGAATCCGGGTGACTATATGATGGATTACGATGCTGGCCGCTTTACTTTTCAAGGGCGTGATTATGCTTGGTCGGTGCAGAGTGGAACAAGCATGGCTAGTCCAATCGTAACGGGCATTATCGCTCAGTGGATGGAAGCCATACCGACGTTGACGCGTGAGATGGTGATTGATGCTTTCCAAGCCACATGCCATCGACGCGATTTGATTCTCGATTATCCCAACAACGACTGCGGCTATGGCGAAATTGACGCAGAGGCTGGGCTAAATTACCTGTTGTCGCATTACGACAAGATAGAAGAAGTTCAAGGGTTTAAGAGCTTAAAGAGACCGGATGAAATATACAATCTCTCCGGACAACGCCTGAACAAACCGCAAAGAGGCATCAATATAATTAATGGAAAGAAAGTCCTGTTATGATTAAGGTAATTGGAATAAAGAAGAGTTTCGGTAGCTTGGAAGTGCTGAAAGGTATAGACCTTGAGATAGAGCGAGGCAAGGTGGTAAGTATTGTGGGCGCAAGTGGTGCCGGTAAAACAACGCTGCTGCAGATAATGGGCACACTCGACAAGGCCGACAGTGGCAGCGTCGTCATTGATGGCATAGACGTCATGAAGCTCAGCGACGCCAAGCGCTCCGCCTTCCGCAACAAGCATATGGGCTTTGTCTTCCAGTTTCACCAGCTCCTGCCGGAGTTTACTGCCCTCGAGAATGTGATGATGCCAGCCCTCATCGGCGGCACATCAAGGAGCGAGGCAAAGAAGCGTGCTGAGGAACTCCTGGCATTCATGGGCCTCTCCGAACGTGCTTCGCACAAGCCCAACGAACTCTCTGGCGGCGAGAAGCAGCGCGTTGCAGTGGCACGAGCACTTGTCAATAAGCCCGATGTTGTTTTTGCCGACGAGCCCAGCGGCAGCCTTGACACGCAGAACAAGCAAGAACTGCATCGCCTTTTCTTTGACCTTCGCGACCAGATGGGACAGACATTTGTTATCGTCACCCACGACGAACAGCTTGCCGACCTTGCCGATTGCAAGATTTGCATGCAGGATGGTAAAATCATTGTTCCTGAGTGATTTACAGATGTCACTTGCGAAGTGTGCAAACTTCACAAGCGTAATTTCCAAACTTTACGAGCGTAATGGCAAAACTACTCTAGAGTAATCAGCAAACTACTCTAGAGTAAAACGCAAATTACTGCAGAGTAAATTCCCAACTACTCTGCAGTAATTTATCAACTTCACTGGAGTAGTTTTTTACTGCTTCAGTAACAGTTTCTTTCCGTCCTTGATGTAAATGCTTTGTTCGGGGTCTCTCTGGAGTCGTCGGCCTTGCAGGTCATAGATGAGTGTTCCATCCTCTGGGCGAGTTAGAGAGGGACTTTCTAACCCGACGGTCACCTTTTCGGGCCAGACATCGTAGAGCACCTCGCCGTCGCGCTCGAAGTGGACGAGCATGGAGCGGTAGTGGCGTTCTTCATCTTCAACTGCCCCCAAATGAGAAAGAACCTCATACGGCCTAATCGGTCCGAATATACATTCACCATCATTCCATGAAGCTACTCCAATTCCCTGAATAAAACGAATGCCGTTCACATCCGAATACTTCAATGGCCTGACACCTCCGAAGTCTCCTTCTTTTATCTCTTCAACGGTTCCATACTCATCCCATTCCCAAGGCCATCCGCCACCAGTCGCTCCTGCAATTTCTATACTTAGGGAACTCATAGGTGTCCCTACTTCCCAGGAAAGCGGATACATCTGACCACAGAACGGCCAAAGGAGCTGCTCTTTATCATCAGATGCAGCGACTGTCACCGCGCCGTTCCAATAAGCCTGGCCATCGACTTCCCACTTATAGATTAAAAGAGTAAGTGAGTCTGTCCATTCAGGGCCATTGGTATATACACACGAATACTTATTATATGCACTTTCATCTATATACTCTCCCTCCACATGATACTTTATTGTCTCAAAGTTCGGCACACACTTGTCGCCAACCTTAGAGTACCAACTATCGTACTTCAACGTGTCAAGACGAATCTCTGTCCATTTCGTCCCTTCGGGGAAATAGCGCCATGCATGAAGATTTGCATGTATAAAAAATACAAATAACAGGAAAATTAACTTTTTCATGGCCGTATGGTTTTAATAGTTTATTTTAGATGGTATAATCTTTAATTGTGCGCTTTGTTTTATCTTCACCCCTTTTGTCAACTTGAATGTTCCTTTTGTTTCAAAGGTGTAATCTGAATTATTATCAAAGATAACATTCCCTTGATTTCCTTCTCTCACGTGTACTTATCCTCATAAGTACGTGTACTTATCCCTGAGCAAAGAAGCTTAAGCTCGACGAAGTCAAGTTCCCGAAACTCGGGTGAGCAATAATCAGCGGAGTATTTTCTTCCCGTCCTTGATGAAGATGCTGTGGGATAGCCTGCTGTCGTCAATACGTCGGCCCAGCATGTCGTATGCGGCGGGGGCTTTTGGCTTTGCTTGTACGGCAGGCAGGGCATCGGGGTCTGCCTCGATGAGCTTCAGCGGCATCCATGTTGCTGGCTTCATGGGCGAGGCGTCGGGGATGCGTTCCACCTGTTGCTGGGTGTCGCCGCTTGTATGTATTTCGAGATTGACGCTGAGGTTCTGACCAATAGGAGCTGCGTTGAGCCCAATGGCTGACCAGGGGATGCTTATCTCGAGTCGATAGTTTGTCGAGGCCACGGTGCTGGCGGCATGTACTGCTGGCAATGAGGTTGGCGACCAGTCCTTGCCGTTGCCTTTGCTGACGGAGACTGTGCCGTTTGGCAACATGCTGAAGCGATAGGCTGTGCCAATAGGGACGTCTGTGCTGGCTCCCTTGCTCTCTACGTAGAAGTTGATGCCATCGGGGTATTCCCCTTCTGAGCTTGCTTTGTTGCGATAGACGAGGCAGGTCATGTAGAGCATGTCGTTGTCGTAGGCAAAGTCGGTGTATGAGAATGTGCCTGTCTCGCTGCCCATAGGGACTTGCCGTGCTGTAGAGAAATAGTAAGCATCTTCTGAGGTGAGGCGACCATCGATGAGCGGAGTGGCATAGGAGGCCATGAACTGCTTCATGGGATAGCCCTTTACCATTGCCACTTTGCCGTCCAGTCCGCCAACGGCAACAACTATGCCTGTGTCGATGACGGCCAGCGAGTTCCACCAACTGCCTTTAGTGGTACCTTGATAGAAGGGCCTGGACATTGCCTTGAAGTCCTTTGCCTGCTGGTTCCCGACATAGACGTACATCTTCATGTTATCGCCGTCGCCGTAGGTGGATTGGTGCGAAAGGACAGTCTCGCCGTTTGGCAGCACGCGGAGGTAAGGTGCTCCTCCCTTGGCGACGGGACAGTAGTTGTGGTTGATGCTACGGTTGCGCTGGCTGCTGGTGCCGTTGACGTAGTAGTTGTTTCTCCAGTTGTTGGTAATAGGGACACGAACCGTCGTTGGCACAAAGTCACCGACGCCACTCCATCCGTTGTCCTCGATGGCAACGACGATGTACTTCTTGTCGGCAAGCAGTACGGGCACGGGCATTCCGTCGCGATAACCGTCGCGATAGGAGATGCGTTGTGGCGCAGACCAGGTCAGTCCGCCGTCGAAGCTGCGACAGAGTGAGATTTGTTGCTCGCCAGAGGATGTGTAGGGACTCTCGTCGGCAAAGTAAAGTTGCAGCTCACCGCTTGGCAGTTCGAGGAAGGAAGGTTCCCAACATCCGTTCTCGAAGGTGTAGTCAGCATCATAGACAAAAATCTCGTCGCTCCATGTCCTGCCGTTGTCGGTGCTTCTGCGCAGTCGGATGCCGAAGCGACGGTCTTCTGTATAGGGTTGGGAGGGACGAGGGTTGTAACCGACGATGATGGTTCCGTCGGAGAGCTGGATGAGGTCTGGCACGCAGTTGGGCGTGTTGTTGGCATTAGGTGCGATGAGGGTAGCAGGGGACCAAGTCCTGCCTTTGTTCGTCGAAAAGCTAACCTTGATGCCTCCGCTCTCGCAGCAAGCCAGGAGCCTTCCATCGCTGAGTTCTATCAGACGTCCGTAGCCGCCACCGCTGAAGATGTTTACCGGTGTTCGAGCATCCCAGAAGATGCGGCTGCCGTTGTAGCGAGCTACCGTTGCCGAGAAGCTGCAAAGCGGTGAGAGGAATATATATAATAATATGTATAGCTGTAGAAGAGTTTTTCTCATGGCATGACTATCTTTTTGCCCTCATGTATGTAAACGCCTTTCTTTGTTGCCTTATTAACAATACGACCGCTGAGGTCATAACATCTGGCAATTGGACAATTAACATTTTCACCTTTTTCAATTTCCTCTCCATTTCCCATTTTCCCTTTTGAACTTCCAATTTTCTCGATGCCCATAGCTTCTTCGTCGAAGATGAAGTTTATCAGACCGTCGCTTGTCTCGCTGATTTGTGCAATGACATGGTGCATCAGCAGGTCTCCTTCTGCATTCAGGTTGTAGAATTGGGCTTTGGGTGTAATGATGTCCGATATCATGGTTTGGCCCGTAGTTCCAGGCCACGGGTCGCCAGCCAAAGTGCTTGAGTATAAAATATTATCGGCGGGAACAATGGTCATGCGTTGATGCGAGCGGTTGACGTTGACAGTATTCATTTCCCAAGCTGAATCATCGTAATCAACATGCACGACGAGCAAGCCGTGCCCGCCAAGAGACCTGTCCCAATCAACTTTTTGCCTGTTCTCGAAGAGAAAATACTCGTCTTCCTTTCCGCTGTTTCTTAGGATGTATGCAACAGGCTCAGAGGTAAGCGGCGGCATATTGTACACTTCAACAGGGTCGATAAGTTCGATTGGTTCAAGCCATCCGCAGAAGTAGCGTTCGTAACTTGTAAAGCCGGCTGGAGCTCCGCCATTGCCGTTATAGCTTCCATAGTCCATGATGTCCCATGAATTCATGCCGAAGTTTTTCCCATCAACATCATAGAAATCGGGAATCCCGAAGCAATGGCTGAACTCGTGACAAGCAGTTCCAATACCTGTTATTTGATATCCGCTTGAGCCTCTCAGCTCTGCACCTGTGGCATATCTGTCAACGATGACGCCATCCACACTGACCGGTCCCTCGCCATCTCCCTCTTCAAGTGCCTCGGAGAGAGTCCATGCATGCGACCAAATATCAGATTTCAGGTGACTTTGTGCCTCATCGTATCCGGAATGGAAAATGAAAACCTGTTCGACTTCGCCATCATTGTTCCAGTCATAATGCTTGAAGTCAACGATGTCATCAACCTTTTGGATGGCTTCACGAACCATTGTGGCAGGACGGGAATCGTCGCCGTATGAATTGTTTTTTCCGTAATAGGATAAAGGCTGATCCATTGTGACGGGACCGACAACATCGAATAAGAAGTTGAACTGCCCATAGCTGTTGTCGTAGAAGTAGTCGTGTACAGAGCCGATGTTTATATCGTCAAAATAACCGACTTCATTGAGAAGGTGGTCGAAGTTGCTTTGTGTTAAGTAGAAAGGTGTCTGGGGAAACTGTACAAGAATAACGAGGCCACGCTTGCTGCCTGACATGGTTACATCTTTGGTCTCGCGTCGGCGCATCACATTCTTCCTGTTGAATGCTTTTTGACGCTTAAGCGCTCTTGCTTTCCAACGGTTGCGAATGGAATCTGCCTCCACGAAGTGCGCGATGCCGTCGCTGTCACATTGTAGGCAACGCCCGTCATCTGCCAGGTAAAAATGCGTTGTTTCGTCGCCCATCCATGTCGCCTCGATGGTTTTGCCGTTGGTAAGTGTGAGAGTGCAACGCTCTCTTTTGGCCGGAATGGCATGTAGTGTTATGGCGCAGAGACAACCAATAAGAGTCAGAATGGCTTTCTGCATTATGGTATCAATAGTTTCTTAATCTTCCCGTTGCCATAGCGGACAAGGTATATGCTTCGCCATAGCGGGAAGCGATAGAGTTCGTCGGCATAGCATTCGCCTGCAAACCGACCGCTCATATCGTATATGCGTACCATCTTTGTGCTCTCGGTAATTTCGGATATGGCATCAGGGTTAGGCTTGAAAGACTCACTTTCAGTCCATTCGCTATTGCGGTAGCTGTCACTAATGGCTTGAACAGCATACGTATAGTCGATGTCTGTTTTCAAATCGTTTAATTTGAATGTTGTTCCCGCGATGCTGTCTTGCTGTAGTATCAATTCGCCTTCGCTCCAGAGTTGTAAGTTGTAGAGTTCAGCCTCTTCTACAGGTTCCCAAGTGGCTGTTGTGCTGCCAGGGAGATTATCTTCAAGTGCCAAGCCAGTGGGGGCTGCCAAAGTACCCAATGGCATCACTTTGACAGTAATAACGCCTTCTGCCGTTTCTTCTATATCGACGAGCGGTTTGCTCATGTATCCACCTGTATAGACCAGGCTGGCAGGTATTGTGTTGTCGGTCAACTCATGGTTCTCTGTGATGCCGGGGTATGGGTTGCCTTGTAAACTTGCCTGCCATTGGTCTTTGTTCTGGTAATTGTTAGAGCCGATGAGGCTGTTGTTGGCTGGGATGATGGTAAGCCGCTGATGGCTTGTATTTGAGTTTACATTGTTGCCGGTCCATGCTCCGGCATTATAGTCCACATGGAATACAAGCATTCCATGCCCACGATTTGAGCAAACGCCCCAGTCCCAACCGACTGCTTGCTTGTTGTCGAGGATGTAATATTCATTTGGGTTTGCATCGTTGACGAGTTTGTAACCTTTTCCGCCTTGCTGGAAAGGATATAGATGAAGAGTTCGTGGTCCGTTCACAACCTCTGTCTGTTGCCAATTCATGAACTCACGTTCGTAGGCGGAATAACCGATGGGAACCTTGCCGTTTCTGGTGTACATGCCGTAGTCCATGACGCTCCAGTAGTCCAGGCCAAAGGCTGTATTGTTTTTGTCGTACAGGTCTGGCAGACCTATGGCGTGGCTTATTTCATGAACAATGACACCGATTCCGTCTGCTTGCCACGCTGTGATGACGCCATCGCTTGCTTTTGTCGGTCGTAACTCACAACTGGTTGAACATCCGGCGAGTTTTATGCCGTTAAATGTAT
>Ga0247610_10007759_pt1 | contig 10973 bp, 8 predicted proteins | sample 174DNAGHGhighgp2_FD_193483 | JGI IMG/M metagenome (GOLD analysis project Ga0247610, IMG submission 193483) | Sheep rumen microbial communities from Palmerston North, Manawatu-Wanganui, New Zealand - 1742 DNA GHGhigh gp2 | ecosystem: Host-associated > Mammals > Digestive system > Stomach > Rumen ...
GAGCTTAGAACCAGAAATGTGGAGTTCTTTCTTCTCGGTTTTGTTAGGCATTGGCTCATTAATAATGGGTATAGTTTTATCAAGTATTAAACAATTTGAAAAATCAAATCGCATTATTAGGTGGTCATTATTAGCGGTTTCATTAGTGTTTATTTTGTTAGTGGTCTTCTATCTCTTAATTAGTCAAAATGTCATAGATATTAATGTATTCTTAATTGTCATGTTGATTGGTTCTTTCCTTATTGGGGCCTTGTTGGTCACTATTAATGTTCCATCAAGCACTGCGATGATGAAAATGATTGATGAAGATAAATTTGGTAAAGTTAGCAGTGTTCTTAATATTGGTAGTCAAGGACTAATTCCTCTATCAGTTTTATTAGGTGGTGTAGCCATTGCTTATATCGGCTCTTTGGGATTAATCGCTGTTTGTGCAGGTGGATTCTTGCTAATATCTTTAGTTCTCTTCTTTAATAAACCTGTTAAGGAATTATAAGAAATTCTGATCAAAAAAAACCGATAAATGTATCAGTCTTTCATAATTAGTTAGATTTATACGGTCAATGATTTATGATTCAAACTTCTTTTTCAGCAACCTTTAGTATTTCTTCTTGGCTTTTACAAGATTTGACCTTTTTAACTTGTTCTTTAGTTAAACCTTTTAAAAGTTCTTCTTTCGTGTTATTGTCTCCTTGTTTGTTTTCATTTATCGAACAATTATCATAAAAGCGCTACGATCTATTAAGTGTTAAAAATTCGGGCGTGATGGTGGAACAACTTCATCTCCCAACATAATTGTTTTTACTTTTGTTTCACTAATCGTTTCTGTTGATCCGTCTGCCTTTAATTGTTTCTTTTCATACCAAAGCGTAAGACCGAATTCTTCTTCAACATAAAATGTGGAAGTGATAACAACTGTCTCGACTTCTTGAACATATTTATAAATATCAACGCTTCTATCTAAATAAGTGGATTTTTGTACGAAGATAAAGCCCTCATATTTAGATATTTCTTTGGCTTTAAAAAGAACACTAAACGCACTGTCAAAGGCGCCTTTTTCAAACACGTCTGCTTCATATGTTGCTTTATTATCGCCAATTATTTGTTCGTTACTAAGTTGATATGCATATGTTTTTTGATCATTTTCATCCAAAAAATAAGCAGAATCTATATTACTTTTTATATGTCTCCAAATGACTTTTCCCTTTATAGCACCATAATACTCAGCGTCTTCCCCATTTTGTGTGTAAATGATTTTAAAACCCGTTTTTTGAGAGTAATTAAAAAAATCATCTCTCTTTTTGTCTTCAAAAAGTGACCAGTTAACGTTACTGTCTATTGATTTTTTATCCCTTTCCGCAGAGCTACAAGAAGACAATGGAATCATAAATAAAGCAGCGGTTAACGCAAATATTTTTGTGCCTCTCATATGTTTATTCCTTTCACTAACATAATTTTATTAAGCTGGGTATCCTTTTTACATTTTATAATTTTTTTGCGCATAGTGATACTATATAACTAGCAAAAGGAGACCTGGATGATAAAAAAAGACTTATTAGAAGGCTTGAGTAACGAACAAATAGAAAAAATAAATAGATGCAAATCAAATGAAGAAATTTTAGATTTGGCCAAAAAGGAAGGTGTTGAACTCACCAGTGAACAGTTAGACGCTGTTAATGGTGGAGCTTGCGAACCTGATGACAATATAAATAATCCTGGCGAATGCCCAAAATGTGAAAGCACTAATACAAAATTTGCTGGTGAACACGACGCAGGAAGAATTGCCTGGAATTCCTACGAATGCTTAAATTGTAAGCATGAATATAAAGTTGTTAAATGTAGGTATTAGTTTAAAAAATAAATATAAAAGTCGTGTTTGTTCTTTAAAAAATGAAAAAAGAAATCGTTAACGCTAGAAGAATTAATAAGATGAGATGTATAGCTGGTTTAGTTATCTGCGCCACTGTTATCATCTTGGTTTCTATTGTTTTGGTTTTAAATATTATCGATTTCTTTAGAGAAGGAACGCCAGAATCTGGTATAAGCACTTTAAAAATGTTTACTACCATTTCTAACATCATGTCTTTAGTGGTCTCTTTTGGTTGCATACCTTATCAAATAGATGGTTTAAGAAAAAACAAATATAAATTACCAAATTGGATTGAAATTTTGATGTACATAGGGACCACGTGTATGTTTTTAACGTTCACCATGGCTCTCTCTTTAATATCGATCACTAAAGGTTTTGTGTATGCGATGTTTGCTAATTCGAATATCTTTATGCATACCTTAAATCCGATCTTTATTACCCTTTTATTCACACTAGGTATTTCGGAACACCATATCAAATTCCGTTATTCTTTTTTGCCTTTAATTCCTGTGCTTTTATACGCTTTGTTTTATTTCGTCATGGTGTTCGCCACTAAACAATGGGACGATTACTATGAGGCAAACAAATATATGCCTTGGCAGGTGTCTCTTCTCCTTGTGCTTTCCGTGGCTTTTGGTTTAACGCAACTATTAAGATTCTTACACAACTTAAACAATAAGCATGTCAAGACAAATATTGAAAGATACTACAAAGAATCAGAAGATTATAACTTCCCAATTATTGGCGACGCTATCGCTCATTTAGCCGAAGAAGAATCAAAGTTTTATAAAAAGGGAGACGATATTTATATTCCTGTTGATGTTATCAAAATGCTATCAGAAAGATATAAAGCGGACACTCTTCCTTTAGATGTCCAATACGACATTTATTTAGAAAACTATCTTAAAAGCATAAAAAGATAACAAAAATAAAATAGATTCCTATCTATTGAGTTGAAAAGCATTCTTTTTTTGTGTAAATTAAAAAAGAATTACATATATCAAAATACTTATTGTTCACATCTGATGAAAATTAAAAACTTTTTATTGTCCACTGTTATTACCGCTTCGTTATTTGGTGCGACCGCAGCCGGTCCATCAACTAACTCTTTTATGAGTGATAAAACAGAAATTCCTATTGATCTAGAAGTGGCTGGCGCAGAAGCATTGTGTCAAACCGATGATGGCTATGTTTGGATTGGTCAATATTCTGGTTTAGTTAGATATGATTCTAATGAATATGTCACATATAAAAAATTTACTGATGAAAACAATAAAGAATATTCGATAGTTAACGTTAAAGCGATGGAGAGTGAAGGCAATACTCTTTATGTCGCCACCAATAGAAACGTCTTTGTTTATAAAGATTATCATTTTTCTTGTCTTGAAGGTGATTTCGGCATTATTAGAGACATCGCTCTTGATGCCACTAATGATTTGCTTTATATCTCTTCTATTGATAAAGGTGCAACTCTTTATAACCTCAAAAACAATACTTTTGATAAATTACCTAACTTAAGTACAGGTAGTGTCTATGATATCGCATTAGATATCGAAAGAAATAATTACTATTATCAATTAGACGCTGTTATTCACGATAAAGATAACAACATAATCTATCAAGATGAAAAAATATATGAAATATATAGTCATGGTGACATTTTGTATATTGGCCACAATGATGGACTAATTCGCCGATATAATTTCAAAACAAAAACATTCTTAGATGACATTACTGTTGGTAACCAAATCAATCAATTTTTCTATTCTGATAGTGATGATGTCTTGTTTGTCGCCACAGAAAAATCGAGTTTATGCTGTGTTGATTTATCAACAGAAACGCCATCTGTTTCCGTGGTTGGCAACTTGATTAACAAACTTCAGTTAGTGGACATCATGCTTGATTATCAAGGCAATTTATGGATTGCTTCTCACGCATCAGGCGTTTCTATTATTGCTAAAAATTCAATATTAGATTTTTTATATGACGATGCAACATGGAAAGGTTTAGCGGAAACAAAAAACATTGTTTCAATCGAAAAATATGGAAATATTTTATATTTCGCGACTCCTGCGCATGTTTTCTTATACGATTTATCCAATAATCAAATTCTTCCTGATGGTGCGATTATGCAATCGTTATTACAGTATTGTACAGACCATAGCAAAACATCTTACACCATTAGAGATTTAGAAATACATAAGGGAAAACTTTATGTTTCAATCGACGTTATCGGTTGCTTATTAGAATATGATCTAACTGCAAAAACTGTTGAAATTTATGACGTTGAATATATGTTGGCTCATTTAGATAAACAAGTTGGCAACATTGATCAAGATCTTCTCTATTTAGTAAGAACGATAAGAAGCTTTGATGATTTTATTATTATTGGTTATGAAGAAGGAATTATAAAATTCGATGGCGAAAAATTCTCTTTGATGAGCATTGGCAAGCCAAAAATTTTATATATATCAAAAACTCAAGATGGTGACATTTTAGTAAATAGATCTTCTGGCATTTTTATAATTAAACCTGATTTTAGCAATAGCACTAAAATTGACACCGTACAAGATAGCGAAGGCGCTGATGGCAATATATTAAAAGTGTTACCTGATGGCGAATACATCTATCACACACTAAACAGCAGATTATTTAGATTAGAGTCAGTTGACGGTAAGTATGTTTCAAAAGAAATAATCGTTCCATTTGTTAAAGGTTCATTAGTGGAACTTTCTAAAATATCTTTTAAAAACAAAAACAATGAAACGATTTATAAATATGTCATCGCTAGTGAAACTCAAATCTATATTGCTGATAGCCTTGACGGTGATCAGTTAGAAAACTATGAATTTTATGATGCAACAAACGGCTTCCCATCTGCCAGCGCTAATACATCTGGTTATTATGATCTAGATGAACAAAAATATTACTTCCAAACAAAACAAGGTATTTTCGTCTACAATTTTAGCGAAGAAAAAGGCGCTATAATTCCAGTTAAAATAGAAACTGCATCTATTGAATTAGACGGTGAAAAACATTATGGCCAATACATAAATATCAAAAAAGACGTCTACCGTGTAACGATTAACTTATCTATTTTTGGCTTTAAACCAAATAAAGGCTATACCATTTATTACAAGATGGATGGTCTTGATAGTGAATATCATACAATTACTGGTATTGACAGAAATATTAACTACACTAACTTGCGTGGTGGCAATTATCGTTTCCACGCTTACGCTATCGATGAATTTGGACAAAAGTCCAATATTATTGATATTCAATTAGTTAAAGACAAACAAATTTATGAAGAAATTTGGTTCTGGGTTGTCGCTGGTGTTTTAGCGTTATTAATCGTCGTGGGTGTTGCTTTCTTAATCATCCGTATCAAAACAAGGCAAGCCTTAAAGAAACAATTAGAATACAAAAATATTACCGTTGAATCTATCCAAGCTATTGCGCGTACAATCGACGCGAAAGATGAATACACAAACGGTCATTCTACGAGAGTGGGCTATTATTCCAAATTAATTGCCCAACATTTAGGTATGAGCGAGCACGATGTAGATAATATTTACTATATTGCCTTATTGCACGATATCGGCAAGATTGCTATTCCAGATAAGATTTTAAATAAACCTGGAAGATTAACCGATGAAGAATTCGCCGTTATGAAGAGTCATACCACTAGAGGTGCGAAAATCTTAAAAGGTATATCAACCATTCCACATATTGTGGAAGGCGCTAAATCACACCACGAAAAATATGATGGTACCGGTTATCCAGAAGGATTAAAAGGCGAAGAAATCCCATATGTTGCTAGAATCATTGGCTGCGCCGACTGTTTTGATGCTATGGCGTCTAAACGTGTTTATAAAGAATCTTTCTCATCAGAAACAATTATTAGTGAATTTGAACGTTGTTCAGGAACGCAGTTTGATCCACATATTGCGGAAGTAGTTATCAAGATGATTAAAGATGGCGTTTTAAAACCATATACCGTTGAAAGCACTTACTTAGGCGATGATGGTAAAACACACCGCATTGTTAAAAGTGGTGGAGAAAATAGCGAAGAATAATATCTAAGTGATGTTAAAGAATGTTACATCACGATTGATGTTTCTATATCGTATATTTTTGATTCGATAGTTCCTTCAAAATGAGGGAACTTTTCTTTTATATAATTAACTTCCTTCATTGCGTTGAGCTTAGAAGCCTCTAATTCGTTACACGTATTGCCTATATTTAGTTTTATCCTTCTTAAAATTGGATCTAAATATTGACCTTTTTCGTTATGGATAGAAGCGTGTATAGCTCCACAGTGTGTATGACCTAGAACAATAATTCTTTTTACTTTTAAATGTTCTATTGCATATTCAACTGTGGCTAATTCGCCTTCATTAATGACGTTACCAGCGGTTCTTATTACAAAAACATCACCTAGAGAGCAATTAAAGATAAACTCAGGAACCACTCTTGAATCAGAACAAGTAATAACTAAAAGTTTTGGATATTGTCCTTTGACTAATTCATCTCTTTTGTTTTTAAGATTTTTATCATTTTCAAGTTTATCTAAAAACTCTTTATTTCCTCTTTCGATATCCATATCTTTTTACCTATAGTTTGATTTTTTCTATTATGGCTTGATATAACTCATCGATACCTTTTTCTTTTAAAGCGGAAATTGGATAGACTTCAATACCTTTGTTTCGATAGTGAATATTATTACGGCATTTTTCTAAATCAAAATTAAAGACCGGTAGTGTATCAATCTTTGTAATAGCGACAATATCAGCCACTTCAAACATCAAAGGATACTTAAGAGGCTTATCATCACCTTCTGGTATTGATAATAAAACGAGGTTTAAATGCGCTCCAGTATCAAATTCCGCTGGACAAACTAAATTACCGACGTTTTCTAATATCAAAAGATTGATATCTTTAATACCAAAAGAGTTAATGGCATCCTCCACCATTTGAGCGGTTAAATGACACGCTCCAGAAGTATGAACTTGAATAGAAGGCACGCCAGTTAATCTATTAATTCTTTCTGCATCGACATCCCCGTCAATATCGGCCTCCATTACTCCAACGGAATAATTGGCCTTCAAGCGATTAATTAACTTCACTAATAAAGTTGTTTTTCCACTTCCTGGCGAAGCCATGACATTGATAAAGAAAACACCTTTTTGTGTTAATTTATCCCTTAATTGCTGTGCTTTTTCGTTATTTTCGATTAAAAGATTTTCTTTTACTTCAACAGTTTTAATGTCCATCATAAATATGATATCACAAATACCATTAGTAATAATGGACTTTTCAATATAAAATAGAAATACTAATGGAAAACATCAAAACAATTGTAGTGAATCGGTCAGCTTACGCTAATAACGATCTAGAAGCTGATTTATTACGTGATTATCTTTTTGATCACCGCACCTTTTTAATTAACGTCATGTCTTCTCCAGGAGCAGGCAAAACAACAACGTTAATTAAACTTATCAACTGTTTAAAAGATGTTTTCAAAATCGGTGTCATGGAAGCGGACATTGATAGCAATGTTGACGCTATTAATGTTGCTAAAGAAACAGGTGTTAAATCTATCCAACTACATACATCTGGAATGTGTCATCTTGATGCAGGCATGACTAAAACCGGATTAGACGAAATAAACGCTAACGACTTAGATTTAGTGTTTTTGGAAAATGTAGGAAACCTCGTGTGCCCTGCTGAGTTTGATACAGGCGCCACATTGGATATGGTTATACTCTCTATTCCTGAAGGAGATGATAAACCATTAAAATATCCCCTTATTTTCCAAAAATGTGATCTCGTGCTCATTAATAAAATAGACACAAAACAATATTTCGATTTTGATTATGATAAATGTAATGAAATGATTCATTATCGTAATCCTAACGCAACCATTATTAATATCAGTGCCTTAACAGGCGAGAATATCAATTTAGTAAAAGAATATCTCATCAAGAGAATCAAAGAGTGGGGAGGCAAATAATATGCCAGAGAAAAACCAAAAAATCGTCTCTAAGTACGAAGGAGAAAAAGGCTATTCTTACGAAAAGAAATTAATTAAGTTATGCCGTAAGATTACCGACGTTGTACCTCATAAGTTATTCGGTATGAACACAAACGACCCAGAATATTGGGGATTAAGAGAAGTGCTAACCGAAGAAATGATCGACGTGCTTTTAAGAATGAAACAACGTAAGCACTATACATTTGATGAATTATTAAAAATCAACAAAGAGTATATTGATAAACCAGTGGAATTCCAAAAACTATTAGATGACATGTCTGTTGTCGGTATTGTGGAATATGACTATGGTGATAATTATGCTTGGGATCATCCAATTAAAGACGCTCCTAAGATTAAAAGATATATGCTTTCTTATTTTGTTCCAGGTAGTGCGGAATTAATGAATTCCACTGTGGAAAGAATTAATAAGAATCCTGCTGTCGCTTCTTTCTTTGAAAGAATGACATTTGTTCCTTTAGCAGGTATTACCGAAATGCTTCCTCCTGGTGGCGGTGGTGTTGGTATGCATGTTATTCCAGTAGAAAAAGCTATCGCTAATACACAAGAATCATTAGATATTGAGCACATTTCTCACTGGATGAAAAAATATGAAGGTCATATTGCCGCAGGTATTTGTTCATGTCGTGCTTCTAGGGCTATGTTAGGTGATGGCTGCATCGATGATAATGATGACTGGTGTATTCAATTTGGTGATATGGCGGATTATGCTGTTGAAACAGGAAGAGCTCATTATATTACCAAAGAAAGAGCGCTTGAAATATTCGAATTAGCAGAAAAGAACGGCTTCGTCCATCAAATAACTAATATTGATGGTGAAAATAAAATCTTTGATATTTGTAACTGTGACGTCAAGATTTGTAATGCTTTAAGAACAGCTTTGTTGTTCAACACTCCAAATCTTGAAAGAAGTGCTTATACGGCGAATGTCACAAAAGAAAACTGTGTTGCCTGTGGTCGCTGTGTTGAAAATTGCCCTGCTGGCGCTGTTAAATTAGGTCAAAAATTGTGCAAAGGCGATGGCAAAGAACAAACATATCCTCACGCTCCACTCCCAGATAAAATCAAATGGGGAAAATATGCTTGGGATGAAAACTATCGTGACACAATAAGATCTACTGATACATGGGCAACAGGTACTGCTCCATGTAAAGCAGCATGTCCTGCTCATGTTCCTGTTCAAGGCTATTTAAAGATGGCTAAAGAAGGAAGATATCAAGAAGCTCTAGCTTTAATTAAGACACAAAACCCATTCCCAGCAGTATGTGGACGTGTTTGTAACAGAAAATGCGAAGAAGCTTGTACACGTGGCAAAATTGATGCTCCTGTCAGCATCGACGCTGTTAAGAAATTCTTAGCGGATTTAGAACGCAGCAAGAAAGATCGTTATGTTCCAGAAAAAATCGTAGCTTCAACATATGGTAAATTTGATGAAAAGATTGCCATTATTGGTGCTGGCCCAGCGGGTTTATCCGCAGCCTATTATCTTGCTGTTATGGGCTTTACTCCAACCGTCTTTGAAAAGAATGAGAAATTAGGCGGCATGATGATGTATGGCATCCCATCTTATAAATTAGAAAAAGATGTTATTGAAAGCGAAATAGATGTCTTAAGAGAACTCGGTGTTGAATTTAAAACCGGTGTTGAAGTTGGCAAAGACATTACAATTGAACAATTAAAGAAACAAGGCTATAAAGCTTTCTATGTCGCAATTGGTTGCCAAGGTGGCAAACGTCCTGGCATTGAAAACGATACTGCGAAAGGTACAGATATTGCTGTTTCATATTTAAGAGAAGCTTTAGATAAACAAGTACCATTTAATGGTGACGTGATTGTCGTTGGTGGTGGTAATGTCGCTGTTGACTGTGCTAGAACCGCTCATCGATTAAATGCTAAATCCGTGAAAATGGTTTGCTTAGAGCAAAAAGATGAAATGCCTGCTAGTAACGAAGAAATTAAAGAAACTCTTGAAGAAGGCATTGAAATCGAAAATGGTTGGGGACCAAAAGAAATCAAAGTGGACGATAAAGGTAATGTTAAATCCATCATCTTTAAGAAATGTGCTTCCGTTTATGATGAAAATGGCAAATTCTCTCCAAAATATGATGACAATCAAGTAATTGAATTCCCAGCAGAAAAGATTATCTTCGCTATTGGCCAAGCTATTGAATGGGGCAAATTATTAGAAGGTAGTAAAGTAACGTTCTGGCATGGTAATTATCCACTTGCAGATAAAGAAACATATCAAACCGCAGACGATGATATCTTCGTTGGTGGCGATGTTTTCACTGGTCCATCATTTGTTATTAACGCGATTGCTGCTGGTCATAAAGTTGCCGAAGCTTTAGCAAGACACGTTAGACCAAGCGCTCATCAAACAATTGGTTTCTACAAACGTCGCTTCACACCATTAAATAAAGAAGATATTACTTTACCAGGTTATGATGACGCTGGTAGACAAGAAGCGGGCATGGATGAATCCATTGATTATAAAAATTCATTCAAAGATGCGCACAAGACATTAACCGAAGAACAAGTGAAAGTTGAAACATCACGTTGCTTAAGTTGTGGTGCGGCGTATGTTGATCCTAATAAGTGTATTGGATGTGGTATTTGCACAACGAAGTGTGAATTTGACGCTATCCACTTATTAAGAGACCATCCAAAACATTCCAATATGCGTAAAGCGGAAAAGAAGGTCACTGGTTTATTAGGCTATGCCTTACCAAGACAAATCAAGATCATATTCCATTCAGGTAGTAAAGAAGCACGTATGATGCGTAAAAAGAGAAAAGAATGGAATAAATATTATAAACAAGCTAAGAAAACCGCGCCTAATACTGGTAATGCGGTGAAAGATATCGACAATGCATGAGTTAGGAATTGTCGTAGAAGTCGTTAAGCAAGTCGAACAACTCGCTAAAGAAAACGACGTAGAAAAAGTCACTGAATTAACAATCGAAGTTGGTGAAGTCAGTGGTGTAGTTAAAGAATACTTCTTAGATGCATTCAAATGGTTTATTAAAAAAACCACCTATATGAAGAAAGGCC
>Ga0247610_10007760_pt1 | contig 10973 bp, 11 predicted proteins | sample 174DNAGHGhighgp2_FD_193483 | JGI IMG/M metagenome (GOLD analysis project Ga0247610, IMG submission 193483) | Sheep rumen microbial communities from Palmerston North, Manawatu-Wanganui, New Zealand - 1742 DNA GHGhigh gp2 | ecosystem: Host-associated > Mammals > Digestive system > Stomach > Rumen...
TGCGTGAGTGACATTCTTTTCAAAACTTTGGTCGTTAACGGCCTGACCGATACCCGGCCAAATTAAAAGTGACAGAGCTCCTGCTCCGATTGATCTTCCTGATACTTTTCCGTTTTTACCGTGAGTTCCTGCCAAAACAGGCATTGCTGTGGCTAAAACAGACAAAACCATTAATGATACTAAAATCTTTTTCATAATACCCCCTTTTTGATAAAGTCATTATATCATGAATTCCTTAAATAACATAACCTCTTTGCTCATATAAATATTTCTGTTAGAATATAAAGAGTACACACTAAAAACGGGGAATAGTTATGAAATATGAGTTTTTATTTTCATTATTTGACAAAATAACAGAAAAGAACGGAACAAAGACTGCACTTGCCATGCGTTCAAAATGGGGTTGGAGTGAGTTTACATATAAAGGTTTAAATTTGCTTGCAATGAGGCTGGGTGCATATCTTATAAATGATTTACAAGTCCCAAAAGGTGATAGACTTTGTATTTTATCAGAGTCAAAACCTGAGTATGCGGCTTGCGTATTCGGTTCTGTTTTGGCAGGACAAATTACTGTTCCGTTAGATAACAAACTTACGATTTATGAGTTGGAATCGATATTATCTAATTGTGAACCAACAACAATGTTGTGTTCCAGTGCCAATATAGAAAAAGCATTAGAGTTGAGAAACAGAATCCCTTCTCTTAAGCATATTATTTTAATGGATGCGGATTTATTGGATAATAATGAAATTCCGAGTTTGTATTCCATTCCGGAAAATTACAAAGCAAAATGGAGAAGGAGTTCGTTGAGTTCTACCGCTTTGATTATTTACACATCAGGTACAACCGGTGCTCCTAAGGGAGTCCAAACCACATATAAAAATGTTTTAACTCAGATGTATGATATAAAAGATGTATTTAAAGAAATAATGCCAAAGAAAGATGTCAGATTGCTTTCAATTTTACCGATGAACCATTTATTTGAATTTACGGTAGGTTTTACGGCAATGCTTAATCACGGGTATTCAATATATTATACAAAAAGTTTGAAGCCAAAAGATATTATTGAAACAATGGAGGAAAAGAAAATCAGTTTTATGATTACCGTTCCTGCGTTTTTAAAACTTATCAAGACATCTGTTGAAGCAGATATAAAGAAAAAACCAAAATTTAATCAATGGTTATTCAAGGTTAGGTATGAGCTGGCGAGATTTTTACCGTTAAAAGCAAGAAGAATATGGTTTAAATCAGTACATAAGATGTTGGGCGGCAGATTTTACGGATGTATATCAGGTGGTGCACCGTTAGATGCAGCAGTCGGAGAGTTCTTTGAAAGAATAGGTATCGGAGTATACCAAGGATACGGATTATCTGAAACCAGTCCTGTTATTTCTGTTTGTATGAACGGAAAATATCATGACCTCAAATCTGTAGGTCCGATTTTGAAATCTTATGAAGCAAAGATTGATCCTGAAACTCACGAATTGCTCGTAAAAGGACCTTCTGTTATGAAAGGATATTACAAACAGGAAGAACTTACTAAATCTGTTATTACAGAAGACGGTTGGCTTCATACGGGTGATATGGCAGAAATCAAGAATGGTTTATTGTATATAACCGGTCGTATAAAAAATATGATTGTACTTTCAGGCGGAAAGAAGGTATTTCCTGAGGAAGTTGAAAATGTTTTGGGTGACAGTTCTAATTTCGCAGAAGTATGTGTAATGGGTATGAAAAGAGAATTTGGTGAAAAGGACGGCTGTGAAGAGATTGTAACGGTTGTTGTTCCGACAGAAGAATTTGCAAATAAATATCCTGATGAAAAAGAATTAGAGAAAGCTGTCAGAGCTGAGGTTAAGACATTGTCGTCAAGATTGGCAAGTTATAAACGTCCTGTAAAAATAATAGTAAGACGTGAAACATTACCAAAGACAACGACAAATAAACTAAAGCGAAAAGAAATAAAAGAGCTTATTCAAGCATAACTGAAAAAGACTGCGAAAGCAGTCTTTTTTTATACTAGAACAAGTGATTTTTCAAGATTAAGTAACTTTTGTTTTAATTCCAAACCGCCAACATATCCGGTAAGAGTGCCGTCTGAGCCGATTACCCTGTGGCACGGAATAATTATCGGAATGGGGTTTTTATTATTAGCATTTCCGACAGCTCTTGTTGAGTTTTCCGAGCCTATTGCAAGGGCAATATCTTTATATGTTCTTGTTTCACCGTATGGAATATTTAACAATTCACTCCAAACTGTTTGTTGAAAATCGCTTCCTGAAGGGTTTAAAGGTAAATCAAATTCTTTTCTTTCGCCTTTTAGGTATTCACAAATTTGAACAAAGCCCTCTTTTAGTGTTTCTGTTTCAATTTGTTTTGCATTAAGAGGTTGTTTCATATTTATAAAATAAAGGTTTGTTATAAACCCGTATTCTTCTGCCAGTCCGATTTTCCCAATCTCTGTTTCATAATAAAAAACTTTTTTCATATCCTTATTATAAGGGTTTGTTTTTATATTTGCAAACAAAAACAGAGGATAATTTCTTACCCTCTGTTTTATATTATAAGGTCATATTTATTAACCGTTTAATTGACCCATAACTTCTTCTGCGAAGTTATCAGATCTCTTTTCAAGACCTTCGCCAAGAACGAATCTTGTAAATCTAACAATATTCATTTTACCTGAAACCAATTGTTCAATTGTCATATCAGGGTTCTTAACGAACGGTTGTTCTAACAGACATCTTTCAGCCATCAATTTGTTTACACGACCTTCAACAATCTTTTCTCTGATTTGTTCAGGTTTCTTTTGTAAATCTTCTTTACCCATTTCAATTCTTCTTTCTTCTTCAATAACAGAAGCAGGAATTTCGTTTCTTGAAACGAATTCAGGAGCAGAAGATGCGATGTGTAAACAAATATCTTTTGATAAATCCGCATCAGCAGCAGATGTTTCTAAAAGAACACCGATTTTACCGTTGTGGATATATGTTGCAACATTACCTTCATAACGAACAAATCTTCTGATAGTAATTTTTTCGCCGATAGAAGCGATTTTTTCTTTCAATACATCAGAGATAAGTTTACCGCATTTAGGGCAAGTCATACCTTCTAAAGCAGCAACGTCAGCAGGGTTCATTTTAGCAACCATTTCTGCCAAACCGTCTGTTAATTCGATAAATTCAGCATTCTTAGCAACGAAGTCTGTTTCACAGTTTACTTCAATCATAGCACCGACTGAAGAATCAACGTAAGAACCTACACGTCCTTCAGCAGCAATTCTGCCCATTTTCTTTTCAGCAGAAGCTATACCTTTTTGACGAAGTACTTCCATTGCCTTATCCATATCACCGTCAACTTCAACGAGTGCTTTTTTAGCATCCATCATGCCGGCACCTGTTTTATCACGAAGTTCTTTTACCATTGTAGCTGTAATATTCATTTTTATTTTCTCCTTTATTCTTTAAAGGCACTAAGGCAGTAAGATACTAAGGCACTAAGTTCATTTTTCGGCTATGCCGATTTTTTATATACTTAATTATCCTAGTGCCCTAGTGCCCTAGTGCCCTAGTATCTTTTAATTAGGCATTTGCTGTTTCTTCAGCCTTAGCTTCTTCGGTTACGCCTGCATCTTCGGCTTTGATAGATTCTACCTTTTTGCCTTCAGCTGCTTTGTTAGCTCTGAGTTCTTTTCCTTCAAGAACAGCATCAGCCAATTTCGATGCGATAAGTTTTACCGAACGGATAGCATCATCGTTACCCGGGATAACGTAATCAACGTTATCAGGGTTAGCATCCGTATCAGCCAAACAAACAACAGGTATGTTCAACTTATTAGCTTCCGCAATAGCAATTGCTTCTTTCTTTTGGTCTACAACGAATATAATATCAGGTAAACCTCTCATTTCCTTGATACCGCCTAAAGTTTTTGATAATTTAGCCAATTGTCTGTTCAATTGAGCTTGTTCTTTCTTAGGTAATTTTTCAACGTGACCGCTTGCGATAAATTCTTCAAGTTCTCTTAATTTGTTAACACGAGCTCTGATAGTGTCAAAGTTTGTTAACATACCGCCGAGCCATCTTCTGTTGATGTAATATGCACCTGCTCTTGTTGCTTCTTCCGCAACAACTTCAGCTGCTTGCTTTTTAGTACCTACAAATAAAACATTTTTATTTTTTGCAGCATATTCACGAATGATTTCGTATGCAGCATCTAATAAATCTGTTGTTTTTCTTAAATCTAATACGTGGATACCGTTACGAGGACCATAGATAAACGGTCTCATTTTAGGGTTCCAGTGTCTTGTTTGGTGTCCGAAATGTACACCTGCTTCCAATAATTCGACTAATGACGCAACTGCCATAGTTTTTCTCCTTTTCTCGCGAAGAAGTAATTGTTTAACAACTCATTTCCGCGGTTTCTTGTCTTACTACGGACTTTCCCGATCCATCGGATTAGTTATTGATTATTTTCATAATCCGTCAGAATTTCACTGCTCAATATCAATCTCGACTAGGACTCTTGCCTATCAACCGGCGAAGTCATGTATATTCTATTACAAACATATTTTTATGACAAGCAGAGGGAAAGGTATTTTGTGTACTGTATAAATTGACTGCCGAGAAGATTAAGGGGTGGTGTGTTTATTAAAGTAAAATCCGTGATAAAATAATATATATGTTGAAGAGGGGTTTGATATATTCCATACTTATTCTTGCGGCTATCAGTATGTTTGCCCCGTTTTTGGTAATGATATTGATATCGTTATCAGGTGGGGACGGGCTTTCTTATGCTGATTTTTCGGGAGCAGTGAATAATTTAACCGCTGCCAATTATTCTCATGTCACAAATACAATACCTGTTATTAAATATTTTTGGAACAGTATAATCGTGTCAGGGTTAACAACTCTCGGGCAAATTTTTGTATCAACTCTTGCGGGTTATGCTTTTGCGAGGATACCGTTTAAGGGAAGAAATTTTGTCTTTTTCCTTATTCTTATGACAATGTTTATCCCTCCTCAGGTTAATATTATTCCTTTATTCTTTCTTATGAGAGAGTTACATCTTGTTGACAGTTATCCTGCACTTATTTTACCGGGGATATTCGGAGGGTTCGGTATTTTCCTTATGCGCCAGCACTTCCTTTCTTTTCCGAAGGAATTGGAGGAGGCAGCGATTATTGACGGATGCGGAAGGTTTAAGATGTTTTTAAAAATTGTCTGTCCGCTTGCACTTCCTGCTATTGCTACATTAGCGATATTTACTTTCATAACAAGCTGGAACAGTTTTATTTGGCCTCTAATCATCACAAATTCTGAAAATATGCGAACACTGCCTCTTGGATTGGCACTTTTTAAAGGAAGTTACAGAGAGATTATAAATTGGGGCGAGCTGTTGAGCTGTGCGACAATATGTACTATTCCTACTATTATAGTTTTTATATTAGGCAAAAAATATATTATGAATGACATGATGAAGGGCGGAATAAAAGGATAAACAAAATTATTAATATTTTCAAAAAAGTACTTGTATTATAAAAATTTTGTATTATAAAATTATATGGAAACGTTAAAAAGGTCATTATATTTGAACTTTTGTAAAACTTTATAAAAAAAATTTACATCTTGAAATAATTTATTTCAAAAAAAAAAGTTTATGCTAAAGTTAATAATGTCATAAAGAGATTACACCAAGGGATAAAGAATAGGAGATTCCGAATGGCTGAATATTTAAGCAAAGAAGAGATTAAGCAATGGAGAAGTTCACTGGAAAAGATCACATTAGAGGAATATGCAGCAAGATTAGGTAAAGTTGTTGCAGAATCCCGTCCTACTAATGATTTAGTTGATATTGTATTTAATGAAGAAAAATCAGACAAGAAGAAAATTGAAATGAATAATAAATTGTCAAAAATTGCGGAACGTGCTTTTGAAAGAGAACGTCAATTATCGCATACGCCATTCTCTTTTAAAGCTCCGGTTGAATCAGATCCGCCGGTAGCAAAACCCGTTAAAAAAGCGGCTCAACCAAAGAAGGTTGTAAAACCTATTGAAAAGAAGGTTGCTCCGATTATTAATGAAAAACTTATCGCACCTCCTGTTGTTGAGGAAAAAGACGTATTAAGAGAAGAAGTTGATATCGTTTTGAAGAAAAACTTAACAGACAGAGAGCAAGTTGTATTTGATTATTTGTTGGAACACAGAAATACAACTGTATATGCGAAAGATTTGGCTGTTCTTTTGAACTTGCCGAGAGATTATATATACAAATACATCAAAAATCTTCGTTCAAAGATTGACGGCGACAAACTTAAAAATGCCGACAGAGGAGGATTTGTATTATCTGTATAGGATAGACGTTTTATTAAAATACCGCCACTTTTGGCGGTATTTTTTATTGTTTTTATATACGTTATTTGTTCTATTGAGCTTGATAAAAAAAAATAGTATAATCAAAGATAATAGTTTAAAGAGGAAGAAATATGAGTGATTTTAAAATAAAATTTAGAGGTGTTCGGGGAAGCTATCCTGTAGCGAACAGAAACTTTATGGAATACGGCGGAAATACAGCCTGTGTAGAAGTTAATGTTGGCGGGCACCTGATTATTTTAGATGCGGGAACAGGTTTAATTGAACTTGGAAACGAGCTTATGACGAAGTATATTGAATCGGGAACTACTATTACCGAACGGACTCCCGTTAATGCAACAATTCTTTTAAGTCATATTCATCAAGACCATATTTTGGGAATACCGTTTTTTAAACCTATGCATTTAGCATCGACAAAAATCAATCTCTTTGGCGGAGTTGCGCAAGATGAAAAATTAGAAACGGAAATATCAAAACTGTTGTTTACAAAAACTTTTCCGCTGGATTTAGGCGATATTGCGGCGGAATTGAAGATAAAAGATTTAAATGAAACAAATTATATTATTTTAAAACACGGGCAAGAACCTGTTGTGACAAGAGTTTATGACTTTTTATCAAAACAACATGATGAAAATGATGTTATAATCTCTTGTTATAAATCATTCGCTCATCCTCAAAATGGGGTATATATTTATAAGATAACTTATAAAGGAAAATCTCTTGTCTATGCAACGGATAAGGAAAGTTACTCGGGTGGAGATAAGAAATTGATTAAGTTTGCAAGGAATTGTAATTTATTAATTCACGATTCTCAATATACAACAGAGGATTATTTGAGTTTATACACTCCAAAACAGGGTTTTGGTCATTCCACGTTTGAGATGGCACTTGAAGCTCAAAAACAAACAAATGCTGAAAAGTTGGTATTTTTCCATTTTGACCCTGCATACAATGATGACAAATTGGAAGAAATCAGTAAAATATATAGTAGTGAAAATGCAATAATGGCGAAAGAAAATTTGGAAATAGATATTTTATGAAAAAGTTTATAATATTTTTGTTATTTACCTCTATAATCGGAAGCGGGTTTGCAAAGCCGAGTGCTTCCGGTACTTTCCGGATTGATGCGTCAAAGAATGCCGTTTGGCATAATGCTGTCGGGTTAAGATACTTAGAGGAGCACTGCTATTATGCGGCAGTTCAAGAGTTTAAAATTTCTCTCAGTTTAAACCCGAACAGTCAATCCTCTGCTATTGTGTATAACAATTTAGGCAGAGCATATATGGAGTTGGGGTTTGCAAAAGAGGCTGAGGATTGTTTTGAAAGAGCGCTTTCTTTATACGGTTTGAATTTTGATTACTATAAAAACCTCACAAATTGTTATGTTGCTCTGGGAAAAGCAAAACAAAAAATAGAAGAATATAAAAAGTCAGAAAACCCTCTTGATAAAGTTATGTTAGGACTTCTCTATGTCCAAACGGGACAAAAAAGAGCGGGTATGATTACCCTTGATTCATACTGTATGTCTGAACCGGATCTTATCTTGACAGGCGGAGTCAGGGAGTATTTAAGAGATTTAACAAAAGATTATTCCGAAGAATAGTTTAAGTTTTTATTTTTTTGATTTTTGGTTAAAATTTAGTTATGAATAAGTTGGGTGAACTGTTTGAGAAACTGTTAGATTTTATCTATAAGAAGAAATGTTATTTTTGCAATTCGAATAAAGAATGTGTAAAAATGTGCTCAAAATGTTTTGAAGAGTTGTGTTTTGCCGATTATACGGTAAATCGTGATTTAGAAGGGGTAAAGGTATATTCTGCGGGAGTTTATGAAAAATATCTTCAAAAAATGATAAGGGGAATAAAGTATCACAACCAAAAGGAGCTTGCCTTTTATATGGCAAAATTTATGTGGAATTATTTTTCTGTTATTTGTGAAAAGGAGGGAATTAATAAAGAATTTCAGGTTGTGCCTGTCCCTTTGCATCCTTCAAGACAAAGGAAACGCAGATATAATCATATGGAATTGGTGGCAAAAGAATTTTGTAACCTCTCAGGTTTTACCCCGAATTTTGAACTGATTAAACGGGTTAAAAATACCAAACCACAATATAAACTTTCCCGAGCCGAAAAGATAGAAAACGTAAAAGATGCTTTCAAAGTTGATAAAACAAAATCTTTGAATAAGTCTGTATTGATTATTGATGACATTTGTACATCAGGCGCAACCCTTGCCTCTATGATACATGAGTTTCATAAAGAGGGAATAGACGATATAATCTGCCTTGCGGCATCATCTCCGATGTATTAATAAATAATCTTATGTACGACCGGTGCAATTTGTTTTAAATCGTTATAGAGTTGATTGTATTCATCCGGATATAGCGATTGAGCACCGTCACAGATTGCATTATCGGCATCGTAGTGTACTTCTATCAATAATCCGTCACAGCCTGCCGCAACACTTGCTCTTGACATAGGTGCAACCTTATCTCTCAAACCTGTTCCGTGACTCGGGTCTGTTATAATCGGCAGGTGGCTCAATTTCTTAACAACAGGGATTGCTGATAGGTCAAGAGTGTTCCTTGTGTATTTTTCAAAGGTTCTTATCCCTCTTTCGCAAAGGATTACATTCGGATTTCCGCTTGAGAGGATATATTCCGCAGATAATAACCATTCCTCAAATGTTGCTGATAACCCTCTTTTAAGAATAACAGGTTTTGTTGCTTTCCCCATATCTTTAAGGAGGTTATAATTTTGCATATTTCTGGCTCCGATTTGAAAAATATCTACATATTTTTCAAACATATCGAGCTGTGAGCTTTCCATAATCTCGGAGGTTATTGCCATCCCGTGATTATCGGCAACACTCCTGAACATCTTCAAACCTTCTTCCCCTAAACCTTGGAAGGCATAAGGTGACGTTCTCGGTTTGAAAGCGCCTCCCCGCATTATTTTTACATTTGATTTTTTAAGTTGTTCCGCTGTTTTATCAAGCTGGTCATAACTTTCTATTGTACAAGGTCCTGCAATCAAACCGACATTTCCGCCGCCGAATTTAATTCCGTTAACCTCAATCACCGTATCTTCCGGTTTAAAAATTCTGCTTGTTAACTTATAACCTGATGAGATTTTTACAACCTCTTGAACCCCGTCTAACAATTCTATGTTTCTCGGGTCAATAACTTTCGAGCCGACGGCACCTATGACCGTATGCAATTCACCTTTTGACACATGTGACTGAAACCCTTTTGATTCAATAAAATCAACTACTCTGTCAATGCATTCCTGAGATGCATTCTCTCTCATAATTATAAGCATGTCTTTTCCTCTTCTTAATCTTTTTACTTTCCAAATTATAACATTTTATAGCTTAAATAACAACGCAATTTGGTACGTATGGCTGATTTATGTGTTTTATTACAAATACGTCCGAATTTGACACGGGTATAAAATAAAATTTATAATGTAAGAAGCAGTTCAGATAAGGAAGGAAAAATGGACGATAAACCAAGGTATTCAAGAGTTTCAGACATTATTGATTTGATTATTTTAATGCAGTCAAAAGTCAACGGGATATCCATACAGGATATTCAAGAGAGATTTTATGTTTCAAGAAGAACGGCAGAGCGGATGAGGGATAGTGTTTTGAACATTTTACCTCAGGTGGAGGAATTGGATTCGATTGACGGCAGGACAAAACGCTGGGGGTTTGTGAATTATTCTTTGAAGGAGGTTATCAATTTCTCGGCGGAGGATGTTGCGCTTTTAGAGAAATTAACCAAAAACATTGACGAGGTTTCGGAAAAAGAATTAAAAGAGATTATTGTTAAAATGAAAGCTCTAAACAGGAAAAAGATTAGTTCTATTGAAAACGAAGTTGAATTTTTGATGCAGTCGGAAGGGTATGCAGTCAGACAGTTGCCTGTGTATAAGATAGATTTGACGGCATTATCCGATATCAGGCAAGGGATAAAACAAGGCTTAAAAATCTCTGCAAAATACCATGATAAAGAGAGGCTGCTTGAACCTTTGGGGATATTATACGGAGAAAAAATCCACCTTATTGCAAGAGAAAAGGAAAAAGGAAAGGGCGAATATAACTATCTTTTGCATAAATTGAAGGATGTAAGATTGACAAATCAAAGTTTTTCCTCAGACGGGTTTGATATGAAAGAATATGCAAACCAATCGTTTGGGGTGTATCACGGCGAAATTTATGATGTAAAATTGTTGTTCTCGCCGGAGGTGGCGGAGGATGTTCTTCAATACAATTTCCACCCGAGCCAAAAGATGAAACAGCTTGAAGACGGCTCCGTAAAGGTTTCTTTTAAAGCAAGCGGGGATAAACATATAATCTGGCACTTGTTCAAATGGGGTGACAAAGTGAAAATCCTTTCCCCGAAATCTTTGATTAAAACGTATAAAGAATATCTTGAAACGGTTTTAAAAGAGTTATAGGGGTGGTTTTTTAGAGCTTTGTATAATAGATTAAGATAAAAATATAAATATTGGAGAAAATTATGGTACTAGGTAGCAAAACATTTGAAGAACTGTCGGAAATATGTAAGAATATCAAACTACAAAATATATTAGATGCTTTTG
>Ga0247610_10007761_pt1 | contig 10973 bp, 8 predicted proteins | sample 174DNAGHGhighgp2_FD_193483 | JGI IMG/M metagenome (GOLD analysis project Ga0247610, IMG submission 193483) | Sheep rumen microbial communities from Palmerston North, Manawatu-Wanganui, New Zealand - 1742 DNA GHGhigh gp2 | ecosystem: Host-associated > Mammals > Digestive system > Stomach > Rumen ...
ATTGGCATATAACTGTTTTTATATTCGCTTAATAGTTCTTTTGCTTTATCAACAGCACCTTGCATGCCTTTTTCTTTCGGTGTCAACACAAGTTCTGCTCCATATGCTGAAATTGATTTTCTTCTCTCAATTGACATGCTCTCCGGCATGCAAATAATTATTCTCAAACCCAAAACCGCGCAGCACATAGCAAGCCCTATACCTGTGTTACCGCTGGTCGGTTCAATAATTACGGTGTCTTTATTAATCTCTCCTCTATCCATAGCGCCTTTTAGCATAGAATAAGAAGCCCTGTCTTTTATGGAATTAGATGGATTGTAATATTCTAATTTTAAACAAATATTGTCGTTATATTTAACAAGCGGAGTGTTGCCGATTAGTTCAAGCACATTTTCGTAAATCATATTAACCTCTTGTGTCTAATTATATCAAAAACTGATAAATACAATGTTGCCGAGCAGACTAATTTATAAACCTTTCAAGTGAGTTAAAGGCCAAAATGTGAATACTGCTCTTCCGATAAATCTTTCTTTTGGAAGTGTGCCCCAAAAACGGCTGTCTAAAGAGTTTCCTCTGTTATCACCCATCATAAAATAATGACCTTCGGGTATGATTAATGGCCCGCAGTACATATCTGATTTGCATTTGTGAAAATCGTATTCACTCATTATGTACTCTTCTTCTAAAGGCTTGTCATTGATATAAACCTTGTAAGCGCCTGTGCTGTTTTGTTTAATTTCTAATTTTTCTCCCGGAAGTCCTACAACTCGCTTTATGTATGCAATATCGTTACAGAAAAATCCTGTTAGTCTTTTGAAAACTGCAACAGGTGATGCGCTAAGTTTTACAAAAGGAGGGTAAAATATCATTACATCGCCTCTTTTAGGAGTATTTTCAAATGCGTGGTTTTTGATTATATTAGGATATTTTGTAAGCTTTTCTACAACAATTCTGTCACCTTCAACAAGTGTCGGCTTCATTGAGCCTGAAGGAATCCATCTGAGCTCTGCCACAAAAAACCTTATAAGAATAACCGCAACTACTACAAACACTATAGTATCAATGGTTTCTTTTATATTGGCTTTCAATTTCTCTTTATCTATCATAACGAGTTTATTATATCCTCTATCCCTTGTTTATACTCTTCATTCGGGTATTTTGAAATAATGCTCAAAATCTCTTCTTTATAATTATCTATTAAATTATTTGTTTTTTCAACACTTAATATGTCGCAGACTGTGAATACACCGTTTTTTTTGTCATTTTCTCTTGAAGATGGCGAAATGTCATTTTTAATTTGAAAAAGTATTCCAAAGACTTCGCCCAGTTTTTTAGCATTTTCTTGGGGTAAATTACATATTGAAGCAGAGCTTTCAAGTATTGCGGAAAATAGGGCAGCGGTTTTTCCTCTGCAAATTTCCAAGTATTCCTCTAACTGATGTTTTTTACCCCTGTTTTCAAACTGCTTGATTTCAGCTTTTGACATCTTTTGAGTGCAAATTAGAAACTTATTTAAAATTTCACTGTTGTCAATGCTTAACAAATTTTTTACTGCAATAGAAAGCAGATAATCACCTGCAATAATAGACATTTTTGAGCTATATTTTTTGCCGATTGTGGTTTCACCTCGTCTTACATCGTTGTCATCTATTATGTCATCGTGAAGAAGCGAAGCGTTATGAACCAATTCTCCCGACATAAGAATTTTGTATATATCATCTGTTATTTCTCTGTTGTTAGCTTTTAAATATAAAAGCGCAAGTTTTGAGCGAATTCTTTTAGAATTTGATAAAACAAACGAGCGAATATCATTGTATACAATATTTTCTGAGGGCAAACATCTCTCTAAAAGCTCTTCAATTTTATTAATATCCTCTCTCATACTTTAATATTACCACGAACCCCGCTCTTATAATACTATCCGATAAGATAAATAACCCTTTACAAATGTAAAGGGTTATTTTATAAGATAAATTTTATAAATTTTTATGATTTAATCAATAAGCTTGCGCCGATTACACCTGCAGTGTTTCCAAGTTGCGCAGGAACAATTTCGACTTCTCTTTGTATTGTCATTGCTCTTTCAGCTATTGTTTTCTTAATAGGCTCAAAGAGAATATCTCCGGCTTCTGCAACACCTCCGCCGATAATAATTTTCTCAGGGTTTAGAAGGTTAACAACGCTTGTCAGTCCCATTCCTATGTATTCACCCATGATTTTGAAAATTTGTCTTGCGACAGGATCGCCTTCTTTTGCCGCTACCGCAACGATATATGGTGTAATATCAGGGTTTGCCAGTTCTCTGTATTTAGTAGATTTCCCGCCTCTAATATATTCTTCTGCAAGCGCAACGATGGATGGCCCTGATGCGTATGCTTCCAAACAACCTCTGTCACCGCATCCGCAAAGCGGGCCGCCTTGATAATTTAGTTTTATGTGCCCGATTTCTCCTGCAGCATTATTTGCACCGCGCACGAGTTTGCCGTTTACAACAAGTCCTGAACCGATACCTGTTCCGACAGTGATACAAACCAAATTTTCGCATCCTACACCTGCACCGTAATTCAGTTCTCCGAGTGCAGCCGTTCTAACATCATTATCTACACGAGTCGGAATACCGAATTCTTTTTCCATAATACTTGCAATAGGAACATTAACCCAGCCGGGGATGTTTGGAGCAAGTCTTACTACACCTTTTTTGCAATCTATTTGTCCGGGAAAACCAAACCCCATACCTTCAATATCAGCAGGTTTCATCTTGGTTTCTTTTAATAAATCTCTTATTGCATCTTTCATGCTGTTTATTGTATATTCATAGCCCATCTCTGCACGGGTCGGGATAGAATTAGAATAAATAATTTTACCTTTATCGCTAACCAAAGCTATTTTAACATTTGTTCCGCCAACATCTACACCAATGCGTTGTGCCATTTATAAATCTCCTTCCTCTATAATATAAACGAAATGCTCATTTATCGTAACATAAACAAGCATTTCGGTAAATATCTAACCTATTTTTCTAAGGATTATAAAACTGTTTGGAGCTAATGAAAGATGCTGATTAAGATTTGTAATCGGCTCTTTTCTTCCTTCGTTTGTATATCCCGAACCGCCATATTCTGTGTCATCACTTGTGAATATTTCTTCCCATTTACTGTTTTGCGGGAATCCGTAATATTCATAATTTTTATCGTGGAAACCGTGTCCGAAATTTTTAATAACAAGCACTTCTTGTTCTCCGAGTTTTAAGTGGTGGATGTGTACATTATGATTGTTATCATTATAAGTTCCGACAATTTCACCTTTTTCAATTACGGGGAATGTACTCATAAGACCGCGAAGATCTACATTGAATTTTCTCATTTGTTTTTGAATGTTCTTGTACATACCCTGCGGTTTTATTTTACCTATAATAGAATCTTTTCTTGCAATTTCTTCTAATGTATCATATCCCTTTTGAGCGATAATGCTGTTTTTTAAATCATCTGATTTAGCTCTTTGTTCTTTTTCGTTAGAAAATTCTCTGAAAAACTTAAAGTAAGAAAAATCTGCTTCTTCATCACCTTGGAAATACATCTTTGGCCCGGGTGTTGTCATTACAGTCCCCAGTGCAAGTTTCTGCTTCGCGATAGCTGTATTGAATGCGTCAATCAAATTGTCTTTGCCTATAAAAGTATTTAATCCTATTTCATTTTCTTTTGCTTTTAAGTCTTCTTCATTCAGCGACTTAAATTCTTTTGATACTATTAATTCAATAAGCTTTTGTGATGTGTGAGCGGCTCTTTGCCCTTTTTCGGCATCCGAGTATCCGTTAACTTTGTTGAACAAATCAAGATGTCTGGAGATAACTTTTGTCATAAGTCTTGTGCCGTCTTCGTTTCCTATTTCATCGTGACTCATGACATACTTAACTCTGTGTTGAGAACCTTTCAATCTTCCGTCAAGAGTAGATAGCAAATTCGAGCCGGGTTCAAGAATCGCTTTTTTTAGAACATGCATAAACGGAAAATCCCATTCAGAGTCAAAACCTATTTTCCCCGGAGTAGAGAACCAACCTCTGTTTGCAATAAAATCAACCTGTGTGTCTATAAAATCTAAGTTATCTTTGTGTCCGTAATTGTTTTCTTCGTATCTTGTAACAGATTCTTTATTATCTCTTCCGTCTTCAGCAATTATAAATACATTCGGAAAATGTTCATTTAGTTCGGTTACCATCTGTTTTAAAAGATAATCAGAACCGCAAAGTTTTGTCATATCGAGCCTTATGCCGTCTACTTTAAACTCGTTTGCCCACCAAAGTGCCGTATTCGACATCCAATCTCTTACATACTTATTGTTTTGACCTTCGTAATTAAATTCTCCTCCGAATTGACCGGAACCTTTTTCATAAGGTCCTGTTTGTGTGAGATAATCTCCGTCAGGTCCCATATGATTTGGAACCATGTCCATAATTACATTGATTCCTTTCCCATGGGCGTAATCAATAAGCTCTTTGAGTTGGCGAGCGCCTCCAAGTTTTTCGTTTACTGCAAATTTATCAACACCATCGTATCCCCATTGCATAGAGTACGTATTTTCAACAGGCAATAACTCAATAGCTGTTGCAATTCTATCTTCGGCAACTTTATCAATATGTGTTTTAGCAGCTTCAAAAGTACCTTTTTCTGTTAATGTCGGAATGTTGACTTCATCAATTACTAATCTCTCCAACCCTCTTAGCGGTTCGTTTGGCTTTCTGATTATTCTTCGAGGATCCTGATTATTCAGCCAAGCTGTATTTTTCCATTCATAATTGTCATAATATATGGAACTCCAGCCGTTAATATCTTCTTGTTTTTTAGAGTACGGATCTTTTACTATATTTATTCCGTTATCTTTTGTAACTACAATAAATCTGTATTTATCATTTGTGGTTGCATCAATGTTGTTTGCTTCAAAAATTCCGTTATTTTTGTTTTCCATAGGATAAATTTTTGACGATTCGTCCTTTGGTAATATATTAGTAATCGTATACCCGAATCCGGCAGTACCAAGAACCTGAACAATTCTCTCTTTCATGTTTGCAAGTCCGACAACCGCTTTGTCAGCAACTTCTATGAAAACTGCTTTCGCATCAGGAAATGTAAATAACTTGAAATTTGTTTTTCCTGTGTTTTTAACATAATTAGCACCCCAGCTGATGTGCTCTGACCATGCTCTGCCGAAAGAAAGCTTATTAGCCGTATTTGTCTTGTTATAACTGTAATAGCTCCCAATGTTTTGAATTTTCATTCTACACACTCCTATTTGTACTTATATAAACTTCTTAAAATATTTTTTGCTAGCTCTATAGGATGATATTAATCATTTTGTACATAACCAAAATCTTTTAATATTTTATCTTTCTTTCTCCAATCTTTTTCCACTTTTACTTCTAATCCTAAAAATACTTTCTTTTCAGTAATATCTTCAAGCTCTATTCTTGCTTGTGTACCGATTATCTTTAAGAGACTTCCGCCTTTGCCAATTAGTATACCTTTTTGACTTTTCTGCTCACAGTATATTGTTGCATAAATTTTATCAATGTCTTCTTTTTCCTCATATTTGTCTATTTTAATAGCAACAGAGTGAGGAATTTCGTCTTGAGTGTTAATAAGTATTTTTTCTCTTATTATTTCTTCGGCAACTGAGCGCATGCTCTCTTCCGTAACCACATCATCAGGATATAGTTTTTCTCCTTCGGGAAGTTTTTTTAATATATTAGATAAAAGCGTATCTTTATTTCGTCCTGTTTTTGCAGAAATTCTAACTATCGGAATATTATCCTCAAAAAGCAATTTGTAACTCATTAAATTTTCTTCTACTTTTTGCATGTTTTTAATTTTGTCCAGTTTATTCATAACCAAGATAACAGGAATTTTTGTTCCTTTCAGAATGTTTTCGACAATCCACTTGTCGCCTTTTCCTGCCGGCTCTGAACCATCTACCAGAAACAATATTAAATCAGCATCAGGAACTGCAACTTTAGCTTCGTCAAGCAAAAATTCTCCGAGTTTATTCAAAGGGCGATGAACCCCCGGGGTATCTACAAAAATGATTTGCCCGTTATCATCTGTTAATATCCCTTTAATTCTTTTTCTTGTAGTCTGTGCCTTATCTGTTGCAATTACTATCTTTTGTCCTAAAATCTGATTCAAAAGAGTCGACTTGCCAACGTTAGGACGACCTAAAATGGTTACAAATCCACACTTCATATATTTATTATATCAAAAAAATAATATTGTATTGTTAAAATTTTATCGGTGATAATACAGCCATTTCACAATTTTTGCAATCAAACTTAAGTGGAAATTTTGTCCCTTTTTCATCCTCTAACAATAGGCTTTTATCAGATTTACACATGTTTAGAGCGTACTTGATGCAGTGTTTTGTTCTCATTAGCTCTACTTGTCGTTTTGGGGATTCAGATTCTAAACTCATCTCTTTTATATTATTTACTCCGCATTCTTCATAAAAGGTTTTGGCTGTTTTGTTATGAATGTTTGCTCTGTAATCTAATTCTTTTATGTAATATTCTGCTAATTTAATGGGTTGTTTTCTTTCTCTTTTATTCAGATAATCTCCAATTCTGTTTTGCATGTGTTTTGAAAAACAATCCCGTCTGAATTGGTTTATTTGACTTATCGGCATGAATGGGATATTTGTATTGACTCTTATATTTTCTATATAAAAATCAGTTTCACCTGTCTTTGTGAATTGTTTAATAAATGTTTCATTCATTTTTTCTTGATTTTTTGCACTCTCACCTATAGGAAGTTCACACTCTGTCCTAATGTTATCCTCATCTGTTATTTCTAATTTGTTTAAATTTGCAACAATATTTAGTCTTATTTGTCGTTTTACAGGTTTTAAAAGCTCTTTTTCAAATTCAATGTCTTGATTTCTGTATAATTTAGCTCCAACTTTAATTGATATTTTTTTATTTGGGTATACAACACATCCTTCGACCTTGTTTATTAGAAATCCTTCAAGGTTATTGTTGTTTTCAAAACAGAGTCCGTCTTGGGGATTTAACTTCAGCTTTGTATTTAAAATTATTTTGTTACCTTCAACTTTCTTGACCGTTCCAATATATTCACCCCTTGATTTTGGAGAAACAAAGTTGAAACAATCTTTTCGCTTCTCTAAAAAGTAATCGGTAAATCCTCTGTTAAAACTTTTTTCAGGATTAGGGGTAAATGAATAAATAGATTTACCTGAAGATGTTTTTTTTGAAAATTTATCCAATTCTTGTCTATAATATGCTGTAATATTTTTAACATATCCGATATCTTTAAGTCTTCCTTCTATTTTGAAAGAAAAAACTCCGCAATCTATTAGTGATTTTATATGTTTTGATGCGTTAAAATCCTTTAAACATAACGGATAGATATCTTTTTTTATGTATTCGTTCTTATCAGTCAATATGTTATATTTTTTTCTGCAAGGTTGAGCGCATTCTCCCCTGTTAGCCGAGCGGCCGCCTATATATTGGCTAAGGTAACATTGACCGCTATATGAAACGCATAACGCTCCATGTACAAATGTCTCCAACTCCAGTCTCGGGTTTTCTTTGTGAATATTTTTTATTTGATCTATAGAAAGCTCTCTTGCAAGAACTACTCTTGATGCACCAATTTTATTAAAGAAATTTATTTTATCTAAACTTCTGTTGTCGCATTGTGTACTCATATGCAGCGGAGTTGTGAAATCTACATCTTCTCCTAACCGTTTCAAAAGTCCCATATCTTGAACAAGTATTGCATCGACTCCGATTTTATCCAGCTCTTTTGCAAGTTTTACTGCTTCTTCCAATTCACTGTCTGTAAGAATTGTATTCATTGTTATAAAAACTTTTGCCCAAAACTTGTGTGCATAATTAACGACTTCTTTTATATCTTCTAAAGAGTTAGGTGCATTTTTTCTTGCACCAAAATTTCCTGCACCTATATAAACTGCATCAGCTCCGCAATCAATTGCTGCAAATGCTGTATATTTATCTTTTGCAGGTGCAAGAAGTTCTGTATATGACATCATTACCTCATACGGCTTCCGAAAATATTTTTAAAGAATGACATTAAACTACCACCGTTGCTGTTGCCATTAACTAATCTGTCATAATTATCTGCTACATATTGGTTTCTCGGATCTATGGTTTTTAGTTTATCCAAATAATCAATTGCGCCGCCGTCATCACCTATTGATTCTCTAAACTCTGCAAGTTTTTGAAGTGCGTTAGTGTTTTTAGGGTCAATATCAGCAAGTCTTTCGTAAAATTCGCTGGCCTTTGTTTTGTCTCCCTCCGCCTCAAGAAGAGCTGCTATCGTTTCAATTAAATCTATATCTGAATTATTAAACCTGTATGCAGTCATGTATTCATTTAAAGCAACGTCTTTATCTCCTCTTACGATATTATATTTACCCCAGTTAACGTGCTCGTTAAATGAATCATTTTGTTTTTCATATATTAATGCTCTCATTTGATAAATAAGAGCCGAATTCGGTTCAAGTTTTGCATACTCATCAATTTGCTTAAAAGCATCTTCATACATATCTTTTTGAAAATAGTATTGAGCAAGCAGAGAATGAAAAATCTTGTTTTTGCCTTGCTTGTCCTTGAGAGTCATAAGTACTTCGTACCCTTCATCATTTCTGTCAAGGTCAAATAGTGCTCTTGCTTTAGTAAGCGGATTTTGAGTGATGTCCAAAGCTTTTTGCGGTTGAGAATTTCTTATATAATATCCCGCTAAAACTTCGTCATAATCATTAAATCCATAGTCTTTTTTCCCTCTTTCCAAAGTCGCTATAGAAGATTCAATACCTTCAGTTTTTTCATAGAGTTCCGCTAATTTTAGAAATATTACAGAATTCTTATCATCATAATCTGAAATTCTTAGATATTCATCAATTGCTTCGTTATATTTTCCTTGACCTTCGCAGAGTCCTGCAAGCAGGTACCTTGCAGGAAGCGCTTCCTCTGGAGTCTTAGCATGTGATATTGCTTTTTTGTAATCACTTTTTGCAAAACTCATTTGCTGCTGAAGAGCGTGCATATTGCCTCTTAACAGATAATACTTAAACTTATCGTCATTGATAAACAAATCTAACAACTGTTCATGAGCAAGTATATTTGAAGGATCAATTTCCAAAATCTTTGCATAATAAATTTTTGCATCTTCTTTTTTATCTAAAATTAAAGCTAAGTGACCTAATCTTGTAAAAATTTCTACATCATCAGGCTTTGAAACTAGCATTTTTTTGTATTCTGCATACGCTTCTTCGTACTTTTCGCTTTGCTCAAGTTGTTCTGCTGTATTCATTTTTTCTCCTTAATTATATTTATTCTGAACAGTTTGCATGCCTTCCGTAAAGTAACATGCAATTGCTTCTTTTGCAATTGATAATGTTTCTTTTAATTTTTCTAATTCTTCTTTGGAAAAATTTTGTAAAACAAATACTTCCGAAGGGATATTTGGCTGTGGTCCGATTCCGATTTTTAGTCTTGGAATATCTTTTGTACCAAGGTGCTGAATTATGGATTTTATCCCGTTATGTCCGCCATCAGAACCGTTTGCCCTGAACCTTATTTTCCCGAGTTCAAGCGATAAATCATCAAATACTATTAAAATATCTTTGGTTTCAATTTTATAGTAGTCAATTACGGCTCTTACAGCTTCGCCTGAGAGATTCATAAATGTAGTCGGTTTTATCAATAAATAATCTTCACTGTTAGAATGAAATTTTGTAATAAAACACTTTAGCCTTGAATTTTCTTTAAAATCAAGACCTGAATTTAGGGCAATACTGTCTGCAAGCATAAACCCTGCATTATGCCTTGTGAAAGTGTATTTATTTCCTATGTTTCCTAGTCCTACAATTAATTTCATATTCAGCCTTACTTAAATCTTCTCATATTCTTTATCATCTGATGCATAGAAAGCTTTCCGCCCATCTCTTGACCAAATTTTCCCGCCATTTTGCCCATGTTCTTTTTGACATCGGAAAAGCCCTTCATCATCTTTCTCATTTGCTCAAATTGAGTGATGAACATATTAACATCATGCAAAGGCAAACCTGAACCTTGCGCAATTCTTTTTTTTCTGGAAGTGTTCATAAGTTCAGGATGTTCGCGTTCTTCAGGTGTCATACTTTGAATAAATACTTCTATCCGTTTAAACTGTTTCTCTCCTTCGTGAGAAATTTTTTGCTTGTCATCTCTTGATAATCCGAGTCCCGGTAACATACCAAGCAAATTTTCAATTGAGCCGAACATTTTCATCTGTGATTGCATTTTAAGAAAATCGTTAAATGAAAATTCAGCCTTAGCCATTTTTGCTTCCATTTCTTTGGCGGATTTTTCGTCAAATACTTCCTGTGCTCTTTCTACAAGTGATACTATATCACCCATTCCGAGAATTCTTGTTGCCATTCTCTCAGGATAGAAATCTTCGAGGGCGTTTAATTTTTCTCCTGTTCCTGTTAATTTTATAGGCTTACCCGTGCAGTATACAATACTAAGGGCTGCCCCACCTCTGGAGTCACCGTCCAGTTTTGTTAAAACAAGACCTGTTATACTAAGCTGCGCATCAAAATTCTCCGCTACATTAACCGCTTCTTGCCCTGTCATAGAGTCTATTACAAGCAGCTTTTCAGACGGACGGAAAATTCTGTCGATTAAAAGCAATTCTGCCATCATATCCGTATCAATCTGTAAACGACCAGCAGTATCAAGTATTAATACATTAAAACCGTTTTCTTTTGCATAATTGATTGCATCATTTATAATATTTTGAACATCTTGCGTATCTTTAGAAAATACAGTTACCCCTATTTGTTCTCCAAGTGATTTCAATTGTGTAATTGCAGCCGGTCTGTATACATCACAGGCAACAAGCAGCGGATTTTTACCTTCTTTCTTTAGCTTTACCGCAAGTTTAGCGGAAGATGTTGTTTTA
>Ga0247610_10007764_pt1 | contig 10971 bp, 11 predicted proteins | sample 174DNAGHGhighgp2_FD_193483 | JGI IMG/M metagenome (GOLD analysis project Ga0247610, IMG submission 193483) | Sheep rumen microbial communities from Palmerston North, Manawatu-Wanganui, New Zealand - 1742 DNA GHGhigh gp2 | ecosystem: Host-associated > Mammals > Digestive system > Stomach > Rumen...
CGAGGGGCGACTATTTCGGGTTTATTGATAGCGATGACTGGTGCGAGCCGGATATGTATCAGGAACTCTTGGATTCGTGCGTGCGATTTGACGCTCCTGTCTCGGTCTGTAATGTTTTTATTAACTGGGAATGCGGCTGGCCAACAGAACAGACTGTTTTTGCAAAAGAAAAATCTGCTATAGAACGTGATGAAGTCCTGCGGAGGTTCTTTAGCGACCGCCTTACGGCTTGGGCATGGAACAAACTGTATCACCGTGATCTTGCTGGGATATTGACGTATCCCAAGCAGGGCTATGAGGACATTCCTGTAGCAAGAGAACTTTTTATAAAAGTGTCCAGTATTGCGTTTACGGGGAAATCTCTTTACCATTATCGACAGCGTCAAGGAAGTATTGTTAATTCGACGGTAAATCTTTCGCAATATATTTTTATAGAGGAACTGCGCAAGAATGTTGAACTCGCGCGGGAATGGAACTTTGAAAAGGAATCTGTGGCGCGGCTATCGGTGAGCGCCTTTAACTTCCTTGAAAAAATTTATTCAAGTCGAACTAAAGAATTGGAATGTAAAATTCCTGCGTTGATAGAAGATGTTTCTCAAGGTAGAATGTATTTTAAGGATCTGAAGACTCGAAAGTTGGATAAATTTTTCATGGGACTGTTGGCGAAGGGTGTTTCCTATAAGAAAATTTTCGCCGTTCGTCAATTGTTTCAGTGGTTCTATAGAAAACTGAACTTGAAGAAATTCTGAATTTATGCATGTTGCTATTGCCATATATATAGCGTTTGCTTTTATAAACTATCGTGTTGCCGTACTCCTTCTGGCTCCGTGGGGACTGTTTTTAGGACATTTTCCTGCCGTGGATGGCCAATATACGTCTATATTTGATCTCTGCTGTTTGGGCTTGACCGTTTTGCTTCCGATAAAGACAAATATCATTACGAAAATAAAAACATATCCGTTTTTGATTCCGACCTTATTAGTATTAGTTTCTTATTGCACAACAAATCTACTTGCTGAAACTCACTGGCCAAGTACAATTATCTTTTATAATACGGTATTTCTTTATCCTTTGGCAGTGTGGAGTGTCTTGGAAGAAAAAGATGATTTACGTCTGTTGTTGATTAGCAACACTGTTTTCTTTGCGCTCTGTGCTATTTATGCTTTGGTGGAATTGGCTCTGGATCAGAATATAATTCTTGAAACCATTATTCAGAAAAGAATGGTGAATGAAAATGTGTTGAACTACACAGAAGTACGTTTTGGAATCAAACGTATCCAGAGTGTTTTCTGTACGCCCATGTCTATGGGGCTTGCTATGGCCACCTTTGCTTATGTACTTTATGAAAAGTATAAGATGATGGAAGAAAAAAACCTACTGCTTTTCGTGCTCATTGTAATGTGCTTTATTTTGCCGTGGCTTACGGGGGCTCGTTCCGTATTTGTCTCGGCACTGATTATCCTAATTCCGGTTCTACGTGAAGTATTTAAAGATGGTCGTTTTGCTCTTTTGAAAATAGGTATTGTTGGCTTGGTTGTTTTTGTAGGTGGAAACTGGATCCTTACTCTGATAGATTCGTTCGTCCATTCCGATACGGCTGTCGCCGGAAGCAGCTTGGATATGCGCTTAATGCAATTTGCGGTGATTGTTCCGTTCTTCCTGAATTCTCCCATTTGGGGAAATGGCTATGCTTTTATTTGGACATTTGTAAAGGCGGTAGATAAGGATATTTTGGGTGCCGAAAGTATTTGGATTCAGCTCCTGGTGGATTACGGACTCCTGGGCGCCTTGGCTTATTTATCTTGCATCGTGTCTATTTATCGTAATTTGACTAGGTTTCGCCCTGAAGGAAAATTTCTGCCACTCGCCATAATTGTCGGCTATACGTTGTCGACGTTCCTTGAATTGGAAATGAACTTTTTCTTCATTATGAGTATCATTCTGATAAAACTCTATGCGTGGAATGATGAAGAAAATGCGCGGCAGAATATCAAAGAGGATGACGAAACCGACATCAACCCTAAAAAGGATCTTCAAGAATCAAAGGCAGACTAGTGCTTGAATTTGTTCCTGATTTTCTTGAAGTATTTCAGGGCGATGGCGTCGCGAATCAAGTAGAGCACGAGGCAGTAGGCCGGCATGAAGATCGCTGTTGACAGAATAATGTTCAGCAGGTGCATGTCGGTTTGGATTCCCTTCGTGACACCCCAGGCAATCGGGTAGGCAATGAGTATATATTTGACGAGGTCGAATAGCTGCATCGCGTAGTTGTATTGCAGAATCTTTTTGGTCGGATACAAGTTGATGAGCGCTGCGGAGAAATTGATGAAAAACTGCGCAAACGCAAGGCCGATTACTCCGTATTGAATGCCGACAACGATAAAGAGGACGCAAAGGGTCTTCTTGGGAAATTCCAGTTTTAGGATGGTCCCCGTGCGGTTGACAACTTGCAATAGGCTGAGGCTAAGTTGACCAATAGGATTCCAGATGTTACTTGTGACAAGAATCTGGAAAAAGATAACGGCCGGTAGCCATTTTTCAGTCCAGAGAAAGACGATGATATCGCGCCCGGTAAAGCAGAGTATCGCCGACATGGGGGCCGTAATCATGACAAGCAGGCGCATGACTTCGCGAAAACGATCCTTGAGAACGGCGGTGTCGTTCTGGTACTTGGATAGGACTGGTAGCGCAATCTTTTGGACGATGCCGGAGCTGATGGAATTGACGTTGCACCTCAGACCGTTTGCCTTCGAGAAATACCCGAGGTCTGCCTTGGTAAAGAACTTACCGATGACAACAGAATAGATTTCGTTGAATACGGTTCCGATGAGGTTCGCGCTGAGCAGTTTGGAACCGAATCCGAACAGGTAACGGAACGATTCTTTGCTGAATCCTTCACGTGGACGCCACTTGGCGCAAATCCAGAGGAGAATGGTGCGGATGAAGGCCGCAAGGACAGTCTGTAAAGCGAGCGTGTAGACTCCCCATCCGTAAAAGGCGAGGACGATTGCCACGAGGCCCGCGGGAATTTGACCGCACAGGCCGATAATCGTCTGAAGTCTGATGTTCAGTTTTGCCGTCAGGATGGCGTTCTGGACGATACAGAGGGAATTGAGGAGTACGCTGAGGCCGACAATCTTGATGAGCGGTATCAACAGCGGCTCGTCGAAGAAATTTGCAATGAGTGGGGAGCAAACCCAGAGGATTGCATAGGCGACAATGCCCACAACTACATTGAAGTAGAAGGCTGTCGCCAGATCCTTTTCGGTGCGGTCTATCTTACGGATCAGTCCGTTGGCAAAGCCGGAGTCGACGAACGTGTTGGACAGCGAGATGAATATGGTCGTGAGCCCTACGATGCCGTATTCGTTAGGTGTCAGCAGTCGGGCAAGAACGATGCCGATGGCAAAGCTTACAATCTGCGAAGAGAGCCTTTCGAGAAGGCTCCAAACTGCAGCGAGAAAGGGCGTGTTCTTTTTATAGGACATCGGTCTTGGGCCTAATCAAGATACCGGTAATTTCGTTGGGGGTGTAGTAGGTGGCGCACTTGTTGCCGCCGTTTTTACCGGTCCAATTCGGATTCGGAATCATGAAATCTTCGCCGTAGTACATAGACAGTGTCTTGACCGGGTCGGCGGGGGCGCTCAATTCAACTCCGTTGATCGTTACGGTAGACAAAGGTTCCTTGGTGCTGAAGGTGTAAGACCTTGTCGAAAAAACGATGTCGCCCTTTTCGACTTCGTAGCAGTACACAGTGCGGGTGTCTCCCTCGCGGATACCGAGGAAAATATCGAAGGCGAGTCCCTTATAGTGGAATGCGTATTCCGAAGGTTTGCGTTCTCCAGTCGGAACCTTGACGACGTCAAAGGAATGATCCTTGACAAAGCCTTTGGCAATCAGTTTTTTTTCGAAATCTTCCGTATAGGAATCTTCGAGGATGCCTACGTCCAGATCAAAATCATGGGGAATGAAGGACTTGTGCCTTACGGCTCCAAGCAGGGTTCCGAATTCCAGCCAGTAGCCTACGCTGGATTCCCGGCAGATTTCTTTGAATGCCTGCAGGGCTTCGATACCGTATTGGCGCAACAGTTTCTGTTTTCTTTTCAGGTCTTTGCCGATGCAATAATTGGACCACTTAGTCTGAAGAAAGGAACCTTCTTTTCCTCCGAGGAGGGTGTAAACTTTATGCACGATACCCATGATAATCCTTGATAACTAAATCCAGTAGATGTTGCTTAAGGTGTGAGGCGATGTACGGTCCTTGTTTGCCGGTGGCGTCATATAGTCTCCGTACATTCCCGTGAGCCATTGGTCATAATCGGCGATGGCCATGAATTTTCCGTCTTCGAAAGGAACTTCGATGAATTTTTCGAACGTACTTCGCGGTGATATGGAGCGGATGGCAGCCTCCTTTTCGGGATCTACGGCCATGGCGACCCATTGGGCGGAAGGGTTGTTCAAATCACCAATCTTTGCGTATTCCATTTCGGTGATGCTCCTAATGGACCACGGAAGAACTGCAATTTTAGAGAGCCTGATTAGAATCCGTTTCCACCAAGAGTTTTTCTTACCCGGCTTTACGAGCTTGATGCGGAAAAGGGTTTTGAGTCTGTTGAGAGAGTGTATAAAATTTCTTGCAATCATCATTCTTGTCGAACATATAGTCGAACGGGAAAACATCGATATTGACGCCGATGTTCTTGGTCGAGACATTCTCTTCAAGAAGGGTGCGGGTGTCGGCGACCTTGGCGTAAGGGTTGTGGTAGTCTTTGTCTTTGCGAAAGTCGTAGACGTGATACCAACCATCTTTATGCTTGTAGTGAGCGACGAATTTTTCGTAGTCGGGACGCATCATGGCGATGTCGATGTCGTCGTCCCAGGGAATGTAGCCCTTATGGCGAATGGCGCCTAGTAGCGTTCCGAAAATAAGTGTGTAATGAATGTTGTTTTCGATGCAGAATCGATGGACGTCCTTGAGAATGTCCAACTGAATGTGCTTCATTTTGTCTACGTCAATTTTCTTCATTTTGTCTTCCAGTAGAACTGGGTGTGATCGCAGCTGTGCTGGCGACGCTCTTCTTCTGGCGGGAGCTGCATATAGTCTCCGTATAGCTCCGAAAGACAGCGGTCCCACTGCTTGATCGCCTTGAATTGATGACCCTCGAATTCAATATCGGTATAGTCTTCGAAGAAGGCGATGGGCAAGTGCTCGATGCTTTTTTCGTCGGGGCAGGCGAGTTGGGTGCAATGGGTAGTGGTTTCACTCGTTTTCGCGGTGCATAGCTTGTTCAGCCGGTCATTGATAATGGCAATGTCAAGATTCCTGTATTTGACCTTCCTGCAAATTTGCTTGAAAGCGGATTTAAACCCCTTTTTCCAAGGGATTTCGGGTGTGGCTCTTCTTGCGGCCAGCTGGGTTTCGTATAAGCGAAGTGCTTCCTTTAGCTTGTCTTGATAGACGGCCTTGTCGTCATCGATGGGGTCAATTGGGAACAGGTCTATCCAAATGCCGGTTCCTTTTACTTTTGTCCAGGGGAGGACCGTTTGGGTTGTCGTCTGCTCGGTGTCGCAAATTCTAGCGAATGCGATATAGCTCTCCTGGCCTGCGATGAGTTTCAAATTTTTTCTGGTGCCGAATGTTTTGATGAACCGTTCGTAATTTGGACGGGTCATGTAGAGATCGATGTCGTCGTCCCAGGGAATAAAGCCCTTATGGCGGATGGCGCCTAAAAGGGTTCCGTAGGCGAGAGAGTACTGAATTCCGTTCTCCATGCAGAATGAGTGAACTTCTTTCAGAATTTCCAGCGAAACTTGCTGGATGTCTTTGAGAGTCATCGGTTTCATATCTTAAAAAGAAGGAAATTCTAGAATTCTTTATAGTCGATCGGAGTGCCGATGGTTTCTAGGTATTCGTTCAGGTCTTTGAGTGTATGGGGAATGCCGATATCCTTCGGATAGCCTCTCCAATTTTTCCCAAACTGCTTGTCGAGCATAATATCGGGTTCGTTGGGACCCGGCAAGGCTGTATTTTCAAACGGGATGGGCTTGAGCGGATAGAGCTCGTTGTAGTTTCTGAATCCGTGGAATTTGTATTCCGTGAGGACCCAGTTGCCGAGCCCCGGAGTAATTCGGGATGTTTCTTCGAGGGAGTAGATTTCGCTGTTTTTCAGCTCGGCTTCGTAAAATTCGAAAATTTCTTTCCAGGAACGGTTACTGTGGACGAATTGGATAACCTTTTCGCGGTAGGCCATATAGGCCTCTTCAGTAACACCTTCTTTGACAAAGTCGTTGGAGAAGAATTCCAGGTTCAGTGCGTCTTTCAGGCAGGTGCCCTTATACAGGTGAATGCAGTAAGGCGTCATTAGGAAGACATACTTGCCGGGATTGGCGCGGATGGCGTTATCGTAGAACTCGGCGTAGTTCCCGTTTTTCTGGGAGGAGTCGATCCAGACGAAGTCTTTCTTGGCGATTTCAATCAGCTTGAGGTAATCGGCGCGTGTCACGCCAACATCGATATCGTCGTCCCAGGGAATGAATCCTCCATGCCTCTGGGCGCCAAGGAGCGCGCCGCCTTCAAGGAAAGGCTTGATGTCATAGGCCTTGAGCATTTCGAGGATTTCTTGCGTGAACTGAAGCTCCTTGAGCTGATATTCACGCAGGTAACCCGTGGCGGGTTTCATTTGTTTAATGTCGAAATGGTGCTTGAAGTATTCCAGTTGGAATTGCAACGATTTGATTTCTTCTTTCATCTGTGGGCGAAAGAAAAAATTGTAGATAGGACGCAGGTATCTTTTGATGCGCCTTTTAGCTTTGCCTGCTAGCGACATTCTAAGTCCTTTTTGATTTGGGTTGTGCTGATTTCCGGAGTGCGTTCCAGATAAACGACTTCGCACTGCTCTTTGAGGAAGTCGAATTTACCCTTCCAGTCGTCACCCATGACAAATGTGTCGATGCGGAATTCCTTGACGTCGGTCTTCTTTTGTTCCCAGTTTTCTTCGGGAATGACTAAGTCTACGTAGCGGATGGCTTCGAGCAACTGCTTGCGTTTTTCGTAGCTGAAGTAACATTTTTTCTGCTTGGCGTTCCAGTTGAACTCGTCAGTCGAAAGAGCGACGATGAGATAATCACCTAAAGCCTTGGCGCGGCGCAGAAGATTTATGTGCCCGTAATGTAGAAGGTCAAAAGTTCCGTAGGTAATGACTCGTTTCATACTAAATCCTAATTCTGTTAGATGAAATTTTTCTTCATCAGGTCGCGGAAAGCATCAAGCAGCTTGTCGTAATCGGCGGTTGTCAAGGATCCGATGTGACCTACGCGGAAAACGGTTTCCTTCATTTCGCCGCCGTTGGGGCAGATCCACATGCCGTATTCGTCCTTGATTTTGAGGAAGATATCGTAGGCGGATGCCGTTGTCGGGTGGAGCGGAGTCACTGCATTCGAGAGAGATTCCGAAACGATTTCGAAGGGAAGTCCCTTGATGCGTTCGCGGAAGTAGTTGGCAAGCGATGCCGTGCGGGCGATTTCTGCCTCTACGCCGCCGTTTGTGTCAATTTCCTTGAGGCGCACGTTGATTTGGCGTAGGATACTGACGGCGGGCGTCCACGGGGTCTGTCCACGTTCGGCGTTTTTCAGGGCAAGCTTCAGGTCCAGGTACTGACACTTGCATTTGATTTTTTCGATGCGAGCAAGCGCCTTCGGTGAAAGCGCCATCACCGTGATTCCCGGTGGGCAGGCGAGAGCCTTCTGCGAACCTGTAATCATAATGTCTGCGCCGAGTTCGGCCATATTGAAGGGGTCGGCCAGGAAGGTGCTGATGCAGTCGACAATCAGGAAGAGGTTGTTCCTCTTGCAGAAATCGCTGATGAGCTGCATGTCGTAGTGAACGCCGGTGGAGGTTTCGTGCTTGTTCACGATAAAGGTGGTGTAGCCCTTGCCTTCGTAAGCGGCGAGGTGCTCGGCCTTCAGGGCCTTGCCCGGGGCGAGCTTGATTTCGTCGAAGGGAATCTCGTGCAGTTCGCAGAGTTCCACGAAACGGTGGCCGAAGCTACCGCCGTTCACGACGATGGCCTTGTCCGCGGGGGTCAGGGTGTTCATGATGGCTGTTTCCATGCCGGCAGAACCAGAACCCGTAATGAATACGACCCTGGAGTCGTCAGTGGTCTTGGCAAACTTCTTGATTAGGCGTTCGTTCTCGAGCATCAGTTCCGAAAATTCCGCCGTACGGAAATAGGGAACCTGTTCGGCGCCGATGGCGCGTACTGCGTCACTGGATTGTACAGGGCCTACAGTAAAATTGATCATAACAACCTCTAAATCTCGTAGAAATTCTTTCGTTCGTTAAACTGTTGCATGATGAATGCCATCTGGATGCTTTCGCGACGCCGCAGGCGTGCAGAAGAAAAGCGATGGTTGAAGATGCAACTGATAAATTCTTGGACTTCATAGCGCAGTCCAAAGCCGTCCCACTTGTAGAAAAACTTCTTGTTGTCGTTGGGGTTTTCGTAGCGCAGCTCGAAGTAGTCTGTTTTCCACCAGGGAGCGGGAACGTAGGCGTAGCCCTTGGTTCCGGAAATGACCAGGTCGCCTTCGGTTTTTACGCCCAGGCCCACCTTGAAGGAGCATACGGCCTTGGGGTAGCGGAAAACGCCCTTGGTGTGGATGTCCACGCCGTTTTCGATGCGTGAGAAAAGTTCCAGGCTTTCGTACTGGACGCCCATCAACTTGAGAATGGGAAGTAGCGGGTAGGAGCCTTGCTCGAACATGGCGCCGCCGGCCTGTTTCGGGTCGAATTCGCGACCGCCCTTGTCCAGCAACTGCGAAAGGGATGCTTCGATGTCAACGACTTCGCCGATAAGCCCGGACTTGATCATGACCATCAGGTGGTTGAAGGCGGGGCAATGAGCGGTCTTGTTGGCTTCCATGAGGATAAGACCGTTGGATTCGGCGAAATGGTATAATTCTTTCGCCTGCTGTCCATCAAGGACGAGGGGCGTTTCGCAAAGGACATGCTTCTTGGCCAGGAGCGAATCCTTGATGCACTGGTAATGTTCCAAGTGCGGGGTCGCTACGTAAACGGCGTCCACCTGGCTGTAGAATTCGTCTAGGCTCTTGCAGGGGGTGATGCCTTCGAATTGCTTTGCGAATGCGGAACATTTTTCAAAATCTGTATCGTAGGCGGCAGAAATGCTCACTCCGCTCACGACTTGCGCTTCGCTGGGGAAACGGTTGGCGACACGGCCGCAACCGATGATTCCCACCCTGACGATGTCCTGGGTTTCTTCGCGGAGCATAGTAGAGGAAATACCCTCGGTGCGGGGAAGGTATACGACCTGACAGAATTCGTTCAGGTAGTCGAATTTGCCTTCCCAGTCGGAACCGATGGCGAAAATGTCCACATTGTATTTCTGGACATCGTCAATTTTTTGGCCGACGTAATCTTCGATGATGATTTGGTCGGCAATTCCGGTCGCTTTTACGGCCTCGACTCGTTCAAGAACGTTGTTGCGTACATTGAGTTTTCCTCGGTCGCGGTCAAAATTGTCATTGGTGACACCAACAATCAAGTAGTCACCAAGAGCCTTTGCTCGTTTCAGCAAATTGATGTGCCCCTGGTGTAGTAGGTCGTATGTTCCGTAAGTAATGACTTTTTTCATGAGATCAAGTTTTTCTTGTACCATAATCAAATATAGAAAATTGGGAAAAAAGCTATTATTGGACTATAGAATACTATGAAGATCGTACACCTTTTATGGGGCCTTGCTACTGGCGGCATTGAAAATATGCTGGTGGATATCGTCAACCAACAGGTTGAGGGTAATGAAATATCGTTAATTGTGATCAACAATATGCTAGACGAGTCCATTCAGGCCCGTTTAGACAAGCGTATCCATATCTATTGTTGTGGCCGTAAAGTCAAAAGCAAGAATCCGCTCCCGATCCTCAAACTCAATTATTTCCTTAGAAAGATTCGACCTGACATTGTCCATGCCCATTATGATGAAATGGCAAAATTTGTTTTCGGCAAGTGGACGATGGTGCGTACCATTCACAATACCACGAATGATTTTGACGAATCGAAGTATTTCAAAGCTTGCTACGCAATATCGAAAGCGGTTCAGGAAGAATGGATGCAGGCTGGTAAGGAATCGATTCTAGTTGAAAATGGGATTCCCTGCGATAGTATCAATTGTGAAAAGACGGGACTTTTTAACGACGGTTTGCTGCATTTTGTTCAGGTGTCAAGGCTTTATATCAAGCAAAAAGGCCAAGATATCCTTTTAAAGGCCCTCGCCGAAATCAAGAATAATAATTTGTGCAAAATAAATTTTAAAATGCACTTTGTCGGCGATGGTTCCAGCAGGGAACTGTTGCAGAACATGACGAAAACCCTGGGAATTGAAGACTTGGTGCTTTTCGAAGGCAACAAGCCTAGGAAATGGATTTACGAGAATCTCTGTAATTTTGATTTGTTTATCCAACCTTCACGTTATGAGGGATTTGGCTTGACCGTTGCCGAGGCGATGGTGGCTAAAGTTCCTGTATTGTCGAGTAATATCGAAGGCCCCGTAGAAATTATGTCGGTCGTCAAGGATGGCGCTAAGCAACTGCTAGGCTATACGTTTGAGTCTGAAAATCCCGAAGATCTTGCCTGTCAAATTGCCGCTTTTGTGCAACAGGGCCGTCATGAAGAAAACATCGAATTTGGCCGTCAGCATGTCATGCGAAATTACAGTATCAAGAAGACGGCGCTACAATATTTGGACGAATACCGCAAAGTTATCGCCTATAGGTGATTGTCTATCCAATCCATTCGCTGGTTGATCCAGCTGTTGAGTGAATCAACAGCTTCGTCGTAGCTGTCGTAGGCTTCCTTGTAGGTCCAGTTTTCGGTGTTTTCGAGCACGGGCCAGCGCTTGAATTCGTTTTTGGTGGCCGGTGCGAGTTCATTGGCGTACTTTCGGATAGAATCGG
>Ga0247610_10007765_pt1 | contig 10971 bp, 8 predicted proteins | sample 174DNAGHGhighgp2_FD_193483 | JGI IMG/M metagenome (GOLD analysis project Ga0247610, IMG submission 193483) | Sheep rumen microbial communities from Palmerston North, Manawatu-Wanganui, New Zealand - 1742 DNA GHGhigh gp2 | ecosystem: Host-associated > Mammals > Digestive system > Stomach > Rumen ...
TCTTTAAACTTGTTAATTAGATCAATTACTCTTTTCTTTTCAATTCCTAATCTATCCGATATATAATCCACTCTTGATTCTGCTTCGTCTGCTGGCTCAGCAGTTTTTTTAGCAGATATAATTGACGAAAAAATTCTAACCGCATCATCTATCTCACCTTTTTCGAATAGTGGAGATTTTTCAATAATACTTCTAGCCTCAATCGTACTATTCACCAAAATACCAGTAGCAAAAACACGCGGTGAATTCATTCCACGCTCAATATATCCGACACTTTCAAGAGCTGAAACCGCAGTTCTCACTCTTGTTTCAATATCTGCTATTTGATCATCCCATCCCGCATCTCTTGCAAGCTCTAATGCAGAAAGTGAAACAGTATTTCTGTTTTTAGTAATATTTTTTATCGCTTGCCAAACCTGTTGAATTTCATTCATATTTAATTTGGTTTGATTCAACATCATAAAATGAGTATCCAAATCTTCTTCGCAGAATAATACATAACAATCAGCTTCAAGTTTCTCATCACGACCAGCTCTACCTGCTTCTTGGACATAATTTTCAAGTGAATTAGATATTTCATAATGAATTACCAAACCTACATTTGATTTATCAACACCCATTCCAAAAGCAGATGTTGCAACCATTACTTGTACTTTGTCACATTTAAAACTATTTTGGTTTTCAGCTTTTAGATTTTTATCCATTTTTCCATGATATGCCAAAGCTGTAATTCCATCTGCATTTAAGCGCTCAGCGATTTGTTCAGTTTCTCTCGTTGATGAAACATAAACTATGGTAGGACAATTTTTATCTTTTATTATTTCTCTTAATGATTGATATTTCTCGTCTTTACTATTCTTAGGTATAACTTTATAATGCAAATTTTTTCGAGACGCTTTTGTCGTGAATAATTCAAGTGTAATTCCTAATTTTTCTTTAAAATAATCACAAATATCTGATATTACTTTTTGCTTAGCGGTTGCTGTAAAACATGAAACAGGAATTTTATCGATTTCTTTTTTATTACAAATATTTTTAATAAAATCTGCAATATAAAGATAATCAACTCTAAAATCCTGGCCCCAAGATGAAAAACAGTGGGCCTCATCAATTACAAATCTAGCTATTGATCTAGATAATAAAATTCTTTCAATTGTTTTTGATCTTAATGATTCTGGAGCAATATATAAAATATTTGCCTTACCATCATAAAGTTTATCAATAGCAGCCTTTCTTTCTATTGGATTCAACATGCCATTTATTGTGACTGCATCAATTATCCCACGTTCTTCAAGATTATCAACTTGGTCTTTCATCAATGATTGTAATGGTGAAATAACTACAGTTAATGCTTTTTCTGTTTCTCCTGCAATCAATGCTGGCAATTGGAAAGTAAGTGATTTACCACCGCCAGTAGGAAATACTGCTAATAATGATTTTCCGGAAATTGCTGCTTTAACTGCATTTTCTTGCAGAGGCTCATTACCATACTTTCTAAAGTCAGGGTAATTAAATATATCATTTAATCTTTTCTTCGCATCGAATTTTCCAGTACAGTATGGACATTTGCCACAAGATACGCCACGAAGTTCATGAATTATCTCTTGAACTCTTGGGTAATTTATTTGTACCCAAGGTGGAGTTAATGATTCTTTATCATTTACTGATATAATCGCCAAAGCATATGCTAATTCTACTGGATTGCTAGATATATACTTTTCTATATTTGAATTTGTACATATTATGCTCTTAAAATAATCTCTAATATCTCTAGCCAAAAACTTTGTTTTGCTTATTGTCACATAATCAAAAAAGCCTCTAAATTCATTAGTATTCATTAACAATGTAGAATATATTTGCTTGAGCATAGCAGGAAGCTTTTCATAGGTTATAACTTCTGCATCAAATAGTATTTTACATTTTTTTGAATCATTTACCGGATTATTTAATTGGTCAACAATAATCTTATCATCCTTAACTAAATTATGATATGGCTTTTGAGGAAATAATAATGGAGATAAGAATAGTGTATCAATTAACTCATATCTCCAAGGCAAAGCTTTCTTAATATACTTTGAATCGTGATTAATTATGTTATGGCCTATAATATAATAGCTCTTTTTTATAAAAGCAGAAAAATCGGAAATGTTACTACCATGAAATACATCTCCTTTATCTTTTATAGCACCAATATCTTTAATTTTCCCAGATTCAGACACTTCTGTGTCTATGAAAACTAAACTTTTAATAAAAATCGCCTCCTATATTAATAGGTTTAAACATATTTTCTTGTAACACAATTATAAAAAACTTTTGATTCGAGCCTATTAAATTAGTAATTAAGACTTCACATTATATTTATAACTTATTATATTTAGTAGACTTACCTTTAGCTTTATCCACGGGATATTTCTTTTCAGTCTTATCCATTTTCTTATTCATAATATCTATAGGATCTAATCCTAATACCATAGACATTTGTAAGCAATAATTCATTACATCAGCTAATTCTTCTTTTACATCTTCTATATTAGCATTATCATTCCACTGGTAACATTCTAATAATTCATTAGCTTCTATAGATATAGATTTAGCTAAATTAACCGGTGTATGGAATTGGTCCCAATCTCTATCTTTATTAAATTTATCTATTCTTTTAATTAATAAATCTAATTTAGATATAAATTTATTAGGATTATATATTTCTATATCTGTACCTGTATGGTCACTATAGTCTAATACTTCTTTATCAGTATTATAATCTTCTTCAACTTTAGAGACTGCATCATCTTCACTTTCAGCTTCTACAGTTATTCTTCTTTGAAGATATTCTGTTATTTCTACTTCATATGTTGGCATATTAACTTACTACCTCATTCTCAACAATTATTTTGCATGAATCTTTACTGTATTTGGGGCGACTTTTTCATATATATAATAGGCATTATGCACATTATAATTTCCATCCAAATATACAACATCAGTAACCATAGGGACACATAATAAGCATGGTCTTTCTAACACATATATTCTTATATTATGATTATTTAAACAAATCATTTTATCATCATGTAATCGCCCAATTATCTTTCTTTCACAGCAAGACCAATTACGGTTATCATAACTAGAATCATATTTTTTAGGTTCTATTATATCTTCAATATATATAGTTTTTTTATTCTCCAATTTATCTAATAATAAATCAGCATTATCTTTAAAAAGAATATAATGTCCAAATGTTTTAGGATTTATAACAGTATAAGAATCTAAATATTTACATTGCACTTTATGCTTGCTTTTATACATGTCTTCAATGAACTTTGGTCTATCTTTTTCTTTATTTACACCATTAATGGAATAATAAACACTACCAGCATAATATGCATAAGCGACACAACCATTTTTTTTCTTTTCTCGAATTATTCTTAAATCATCCTTGAATGACATAGCTAATCCTCCATATATTTGATAAATCTATCAACTAACTCACTTGATTCTATTAATATTTGTCTTTGCAAGTAATCTTTATCTTGAACTAAATTTGGTTCAATAGTTGAATACGCAAGTAAGAATAGCTTTTCTTCAAGTTCACTATAATTTAGAAATTCTAGGTTTCTCTCATTCTCATCTTTTTCCATCGAATGTTCCATAGCTAGCAACTTCATATTTTCAAAAATATAATCAGAATTATTTAATTCATCTTTTTCAATTCGTTTATATTCAGACAAATTTAAACCTTCAGTTTTTTCTAATCTATAAAAATCAAAGTATAATCCTTTTTCATATTTTTGTTTGCTTGATACTTTTGGACAGCAAAACAAAATTATATCATTTTTATCATAAGATAGTTTTTGATATTTTCTTTCATGGTAAAAACGTTTATTTTCATATGAAACAAGCCCATTTTTGCCGTAAAATCCCATAAATATATAATCATACTTTTCATCATCTCTTTTTATTTCACGAACAAATAATGTAGTTCCTTCCTCTTCTTTTTTCCATTCCTCTTCATTATTCTTTTCTATAATTTTTCCATTTTCATCAAAATAATTATAATAATGCTTTACATTCTTATTAAGATCAGCAATATATTCTTCTTTATTTTCATAAATTGGTAATATTAAGATTCTATATTGGCCAAATCTAACACGCCAAGTACTCATTGTTCTATCTAAGCCAAAAGCTAGTTTTAAAAACTCTGTTCTATCTTTACAAATAAATTTTGTTCCTTCACTATACATACAATAAACTCCAGTTGCATATTAAATAAAAAAATCTTCTAGCAAATCTTTAATAGATTTTTAATATAATTACTTAACTCTTCATCCTCACAATATATGTAACATCCTTTTTGACCTCTTGTTAATAAAGTCTTATATGTATTCTTTATTAACTGAGAAGCTAAGGCTTCACCGCAGCTTCTTATACCTGATGATTTATCATCTTTAGATATTTTAGTTTTATCTGTAATAATCATTTTATTTATTGAATCATATCTTAAGTCATTACCAATTAATACACCAACATAATCAAATTCTAAGCCTTGGGCTGTGTGAATGCATCCAACCTCCTCAAATGAGGTAGGATTGATTGCCCAAATCTTATCATTTTCTAAATTCCATTTAGCTTTGAAATCATTCTTTAGATAGATATCATAATCTCCTCTATGATTCTTTACATCCCAATCATAACAATATCCAGCTACCATTCTAGCTTTATTGTTGATTTCATTTTTCTTTCTTAATTCATCTCTCATTAAATTAGGATCATCAAATACCTGAATGTCAAAATTCATTTCAGATAAATCAACATCTACTGCTTCACCGATTTGAAGTAAATTATTGATGAATTGAATGTATTGGTCTGAACCATTACATCTAAATTGACTAGTTAATATTGTTTCTTTTGTCATTACTACTCTAGAGCCTAATTCCTTAGCCCAATATTTTATTTCATCAATCGAACCAATATCCTTAGTTGTAATCTTTTGGTTTTCATCAATTAGGAATATGGATAATAGGGATGCGTTAATACATTCTTTCACTTGGTTTTCACCTTGGAAATCACCATACATTTGTTTAACTAATCGATGAGCTTCATCTATGATTAAGCAATCATAGAAGTTAGTAGGTGATTTACATAGTCCAAATGGAGATCTAAATAATTGTTTTATATTTACTTCTTTCTTCAAATCTGATTTTGATAATAGTTTTAAATATGCTTCTCTTGGAGCACTATTTTTAGTTACATAGGAAGCATTTAATCCTAATGAGGAGCCAGCCTTCATTGTTGTAAATTCTTTTAATAGATTTACTGCAAGTACAGATTTACCTGTACCTGGTCCACCTTGTATAATGATGGTTCTTTTTTTCATATCCTTTAGGCATTGTCTCATTGTTTTAATACACATATCATAAACAACAGCTTGTTCATCAAGTAGCATAAATTCTTTATTACCCTTCATTAAGGAAACAAGGCAATCCTGTAATGCTTTTGATGGTTTAATTCTTCCATTATCGATTTTATATAATAATTCACCATCTGTTGATTTTTTAGTAATATATTTTTTAATAAACTGATTTAATTCTTTAGCTTGGGTTTTGATGAAAAAAGGTGCTTCATCATACCACATTTTAAATATTTCATCATCTAATTCGTGAATGTATTTTAAATCATAATTATGTAAATATGCACAAGGGATAATCGCTATATTTTCATCTTGAACACATTCTGAAGAATTCTTAATGAATGTGGCATATGAATATGCTTGATAAGATGGGTGAGATACCATTCTTTCAGCTCCACCAGTATAAGCTCTTACACTATGAAGCATTAAGTCATCTATCTTTTCTACCTTTGCCCATTGCTTAAGCTCAACAACAATGACTGCATTGTTATTATTAGAATCAGAACCACATATAATAAAATCTACTCTTTTAGAGGTCCTTGGGATTTGGTATTCAATTGCGACATTAACATCATCAGCTATTTCATTATCATCTAAGATATTACGCATAAAATTTAGAGAATTTTGCCAGGACCTATATTCAGCTTCTTCTCCAGCATGAATATTAGCTTCATGCAATTTCATTAATATCTTATCGGATATTTGATTATATTTAACATCATTATTAAATTCAGCTTTTGTTGCGCTATATACTATCATAGATACACCACCAATAAAAAAATTGAACATCGTTATATTTTTAATCACACTTGATAAAATTATAACAAATATGTTCGATTTTTTAAAGGTTTTTGCGATAAAGTGAGAAATAGTTCAAACGAAATTTTGCAGAATGTCGCTTAGAGTGAACGGGCTTTCGGCTTCAAATAAACTAAAGTACTCGCCTAATCCTTCATTCAAAAAGAAAACGCAGCTTAGTTTAAACTAGGTTGCGTCTTTCTTGTACTTATTTATTCATAAAGGTTAAAAGCATTAACACAGATTCTCATATCCTCATACATTCTTTTCAATTCTACCTTAGCTGCCTCAATTAATTCCTTCTTCCATTCACTAGATAATATTGATTTATCAGTTTTAAATTCTTTTGAATCAGCAATATACCATATGTTATTTCCATACTCTGATGTACGAACATTTTTTAAAGACTTAACAAAACGATTGATCTTAGAATTATAATTTTTAGTATATGCATGTATTATTCTACAAAACTTAAATTTGCTGACCTCTTTATCGTGAGCAACAATTTCTACATAAAAATAGTACATGTTATCTTTATTATTCTTATCCTCTTTCCAGCAATCAGAATCATAGAATCTTAAGGTATAATGTGTCCCACCATAGAATTCGGTTTTACTAGCACCTAATACCTTTTTCACTTCTTCTGCAGCTTCATCTAGCAAAAAGTGTTCAATATCTTTATGTAGCTCATTTACTTTTTTATAAAAATACTCAAAATTATTTAAAAGACATAATTCAAGTTCATTTTTCTTATTATTCATATAGTTCCTTTCAATGCATTTCTTGAAATCTTTGATATATGGGTCTTCGTCATTAGTTATACAATTATAGATATCGTCGTATGTAATGGTTTTAAACTTATTACAGTTTGGAATTGAAAGATTATTTGAAGGCTTTAAATAAAAATAATATCGGATAATAGAATTATCATATCTATCTTCAATATAATCATAATACCTTTGACACTGATTATCATGCTCAGAAGAATCTATTTTATTCTCAATAATTATTACTATATTCTGATTATTAGTTTTTGCTTCAATCAATAAATCAATTCGTTTATCATCATAAATATAATACTCAGTAATAACATTTGTTACCTCAATATTATCAAGGGTTGTTTCGTATTTAGAATTAATTACATTCTTTAAACATTCGGGATCATTTTCAAATAGATACTTTAGCATTAAAGATACTGTAGTTTCACTTCTTTCTTGATTAATAATTTCAAAAAACGAAAGAGATGTATCCTTTGAGTTTTTATATTTACCTATAAGCTTTTCCAATTCCTTAACATTAATGTCGCAACCATGATTGTCTATTGTTTCCATAATATCACCATCTCGTATCTATTCTTAATGATTATAACATCTTTTTTAAAGTGGGGAAAGCAATACCCTTCACTCTCTTTACCTTACTCGGTTTTCTATGTTGCTTCCTTTCAGTACTCCACGTTTAATGTCATATGAGCGGACATAATTTTTTATAAATCTATGATTAGTATTCCATATTTATCTTTTAAAGAATGCAAATCAAAATTTGTTTCAAAGTAATTAGCAAAATCATCTATTAAATAATTATCATCAAAGCAGCAATCAATTATTATAGGCTCTAGTCTATTTAATTCTTGTATTTCACTACTAATACATTCACTATAATCTACCATATTGTATTTACCAATGATATCTATTCTTGTTTGTATAATCTTTTCACAATAATTATAGAATTCATTAATGTTTTTAAAGTCTAATCTTTTTATAATATTTGCATTAGGATTATTTAAAATAGAGTTTTCTAAATCAAAAGCATAGTCCATATCATAACCTTCTTTCAATTTCATTATAAAGGAAAGAATCTTATTATAATTCCTTATTGAAAATCTTATACATTATATATGCTTTAGTATAAAGGTATATTGCTTCTTCAATCGCAACACTTTTCCAGAAAGTTTTAGAAGCATTTTCTTCTATTAAATTAAATAATTTCAATGCAAAGTCAGGAGAATAATTTTTTCCCATTGCTAAGGCAGTTACAAAATTTTTTCTTTCCATTTCTACTACATTCTTTTCTTTATGTCTTATAGACCAAAATAGCTTTCCACATTTATCATATTGATATCCAGTGTATCTTTTAATTATTCCAATTATTTGTTCATGGAATAAAGGAATTCCATAGGTATCTTTTAGCGCTTCATCAAAATGTAAATCTACTGATGGTACTGGTTCTTTTCCTTCTTTTCTGGAGAGATATTGAGGAATATAGTCCATAAAGCCAGGTCTATATAATGTTATCACCAAAGCAATATCATTAACACTTTTTACGTTGAAATCATTGAATAATTTTAAACGTTCTCCATTAACCATATTCGAATTATCAGATAGCAAGAAATCTATTATCTTATCATCAGGTCTTGAAAAAAATATTTCATATGGGATACGTGCCATATCACTACTTGCTGGTGTAGATAAATCATAGGCACCATCACTATAATGATGAAATGATGCGTAATGTAATGCAATCTTTTCAATTGCATGTTTTTCACTAACACTTAAACTATTATAATTTGCCTTTTTTAATAATAATTCATATTTCCTTAATTCTTCTAGAGTTAGTAATTCATATATCATTTTTGTCTCCTCCAATTAAATATAAATAATAATTATACTATGAATTTACAAATAAAGCTCGAATACAGTATAAAGGTAGTAGTCCTTCATTTATACTATGACTAAAAATAATATTTACCTCCCCAAATTGAGATTTAATATTATTAATAATCTTATTAAGCTCATCATTTTCAAAACCGCTTTTTGTAACAATATTTAAGATTACATCAGTGATTCTTTTATTATTAATTACTGGCCACATTTTGTAATTGATATTTACATCATTATAAAAATCATATAGTGCTCCAACTATTTTACCATTTATTATAGTTCTTATATCTGCAGTAGTTATATTGATAAAACTATCACTAGAAAAGATTTCTATAAACTTATCTAAAAACTGACATTTTAATAGATCAAAGTAAAATTTTTCGTTTAATCCACGTATATCTTCAGCAATGGCAAATCCATCTAATTGCTTTGCGTCATAATAGTTTCTAATCATTCTTATATACTCTATCTTATGGATTAATTTATCAAACGAATATAACTTGTCTAAGTTAGTAATTTTACTATCATAAGCCCCATGAATATAGTTCATTGTTAACTCATGTCCAAAATCTCTTTCATATACGTGTTTTGATATTCTAACGCTTGTCACATAATCAAGCTCTAAGTTTGTTACATAATACCTAATTAAGCTTCTTGTCATTTGTTCATTTGTATAATTCAAAAAATTATATAATTCTTCTTTTGAAATATCCCTATTAAAAATTCTAGTTTCTAAATAAATATTTCTATCTTCATTTTTCATATCTTTCAAAATAGAATCTGGTAATTCATCATATAAATTTTTATAGCACCATCGGCACAAATCTGACGTTTTATGATTATATATTTTTTTAGAATTAATTAAATATTTTCTCTTGCAAAATGGGCAATAGCAGATTACTTTAAAATCATTGTTTCTTTTATTTGCAATTGCATATGCTTCATCCTTTAATTTTACAAAAGCATTTCTAGTTATCTTAAAATTAGTATTATTAGAAACAATACTAGCCCAATATTTCCACTTTCTTTTATGTGTTATTTCTATCGTATGTAGTAATTCATGAATAACAGTATTTATGATTTCATCATCTTCTACGATATATTTATTTATAGAAATCGAATATTTATCAGAATCTTTCTCATATATACACCAACCATAGAAAGAACTACCTTTATGATATTTAAAATAAACATTATCTGATACTGGAGCATTTAATGATTTGCAAATATCAATGGCCTTTTTAATTAATTCAATATGTTTTGGCTCAATTGTTTTATCAAAGGTATAAGGCATATTCTCTCATCTTCTTTCAACCTAATTATAATAAAAAAGACGTCCAAAAATATGGACATCATTGCATTTAATTTATATTATTCAATTTTATTTTCTTTATTACTTTCTATTATTTTTTTTAGCCACTTAAGTTGCTCTTCATATAAGGTTTTGTCATCATTTAACAATCCTATTTCTTGCCATTGTCCTAAATACTGCACAACACCTTTCCCTTTTTTGGCATTTTTTCTTTTCACCTTATAAATATTCTCATCATCATAGAATTCCTCATATTTCCAAGTTGACATACTTTCTCCATCAACAGTCAACTTAAGGCATTTATTATTTTCATTATTCTCATTATATTTGAAAATACCATAACCTTTATATTTCCCATCAAGTTTAATATCACCCAAATCTAAATATTCACTTGCAATATAAATAGTATTTTTCTTATTACTATGAGAATATTTTTCATTTTTTACATGAGGATGCCAACCATATTTATCAAAAACATTTTGAATGTTTTTTTCATCTATTTTTTTGCCAACTTGTAAATACCCCCAAATAACATTTATGCTATTTCCTTTTTTATCACTGTATTCATATTTTCCATTCTTATCTCTTTTTATTTTTTTAAATCTTCCAAAAAAAATAAAAATATCCCCTTCATCAACTTTTACCCTAGTTCTTAAATAGCCTTCAGCACTATCTGCTTGGCCAAATATAGCATCACATTTTGTTACTGAATTATTTTGCTTATGCTGCAGCAGGTCCGGATCCAAATGGCATGTAGAATAATGCTTTTTAGTTGCATCAAAGTCATATCCTAAATC
>Ga0247610_10007768_pt1 | contig 10967 bp, 7 predicted proteins | sample 174DNAGHGhighgp2_FD_193483 | JGI IMG/M metagenome (GOLD analysis project Ga0247610, IMG submission 193483) | Sheep rumen microbial communities from Palmerston North, Manawatu-Wanganui, New Zealand - 1742 DNA GHGhigh gp2 | ecosystem: Host-associated > Mammals > Digestive system > Stomach > Rumen ...
GACTAAAACTTACTCAGCCATGATAGCTAAAGCGAATAATATCACACACGGCAGCAATGCCGTCAGATACTCAGCCGACAAGGAACTGGCTGAGATTGTGAAGGTTGGTCACCTGCCTAAAGGTCTCACCACCTCGTCGATATGGTCGAGGATGATGCTCCATCAGGCTCAGTTCAAGGAGAAGCTTCAGGGACATCGTCGCATCAAGAACACATCAATACGAATTGAATTGTCCCCAGCCAAGGAAGAGACGGAAGGGTGGACGATGGCAGACTGGCAGAAACTCGCAGATGACTTCATCCGAGAGTTTGATGCCGTTAGTCTTAAACGCCCGGACAGGGAGGACGATGACCCGCATACTCACCTTGCCGACAGCCAGTATGTCGTGTCACTCCACCACGACAGCAAGAGCCAAATACTCCACCTCCATATCAATGCCAACCGTATCGACATGGATGGCAATGTAAACAACGAGTACATGATTGGCAAGCGTGCCACGATGGCTGCGAACAAAATCAACGAGCAGCGCGGGTGGGTTCAGTCGATGGCCAAGCGAGAGTGGAACATCGACGAGATAACCAATGCCTGTATCGAGGCATTGAAGGAAATGGACTCTTTCGACTTCGACACCTACGAGGCGAAGCTGAAAGCAAAGGGCTATGGAGTCAATACCATACATGACAGTCTCGGCAAGGTTCGCGGCTACTCCATCAAGAAAGGGAACTCCACATACAAGTCCACATTGTTGGGCCATAAGCGAAGCCTCACTCCATCAAGGCTAAGAGCGACCTGGGAGAAACTACATCAGGACAAGAGCATACATGCTCAGACTATGGTGCCGAAGAAAGCGCAGACTGTCACCCGTTCTGCCGCATCTGTTACAGCAAAAGTTACGCAGCTGAAGCAACAGTCATCGCCCAAGCAGATGCCGTTACATCCCACAATGTCAGAACCAATGAAACAGCAGCCTGTCATGGTTCACCACGACATAGAATGGAACGGCAGAAACTATGCTGTTGACATCCCAGAAAAGGCTGACAATGTTCTGATGAAAGAGACGACACTGCCTGATGATGTACTTTGGTCAACCATCACCGACGTCCAGCATACGGCTCTGCTGCTGTTTGCAAACTATGTAGATGCAGCCACAGAGATTTCGGAGTCTTGTGGTGGCGGAGGAAATGCACCAGAATCCGGCTGGGGAAGAAAGGAAGATGAGGACGATATAGCATGGGCTCACCGCTGTGCGCAGAAGGCCTTCGGTATGCATATACATCGTTCGCGTGGTATTCATTGGTAAATATATAAAGTTGATAATATGAAGAATAGATTTGTAAAATCCGGCCTCGACTTGGAGGCCAAGATGAATGAGCTCGACCAGAAGGTTGAGAAGAAGGAAGAGTTTCAGAATGAGTTGGCGACGCTTGACGAGATGCTCGACAAGGTTGGCGCGGAACTTCTGACGGTTAAGGATGGCTTGCGGCTGATAGAGAACGGCAAGCACGAGTTGAAAACCACCTGTGACACCATTGCTGGTTTCGTCGGTGAGACCGAGCGTATGGTGAAGGCTTTTCATGACGGTCTTGAAGAGATGATGACCGCGACGTATCAGAACGAATGGACGCAGGAGTCGAAGGAGAGCCTGAACAGGATCCTGGCGCTCTACTCTAACCTCGTGAAGAACTATCTCGACGGCTTCTGCAACGATGAGAAGAAGGCTCAGGAGGACTTCCTGACGGAGCTTCGCAACGTATTCGCTCAATCTGAGAATACGGAGCAAAGGATGCTCAACAACTTCTGCAACGACCTGTCGAATGTGTTGTCTCGCAATGGGATATGGTTTACCGAAAAGGTGTCCTATTGGCTGCTTGCCCTGTTCTGTACCAGTTCTGCCATCTCAATCGTAATGATTGTCCTGCTCATAACGGGTAACGTGCATCTGGGATAGACGATAGGTGCAACGAGAGCCGGGGCGGTGGGCCTCGGCTCTCGAAGTAGATAGAGGATTAGGATTCGTTAGAACGTGTAGCCGTTCACGCTGTCCCAGTCGGGATCGGCGGTGAGGCGGAAGGTGCCGTCGGAGGTCTGGCCATTGCCGCCATTACCGAAAAAACTGCCAGTGTAGCGGGTGATTTGGTTGCGAGTGACGGGGATGTTCTCAAAGATGCGCTCCTTCACGGTGTTGTCGTTGGCATCAAGGGCGGTGACAGTGAGCTTCGTCAAGACGTCGTCCTCGGTGTGCGGTAGGGTGAAGATGTCGAAGGTGGTCACGCCATCGGCAACAGCGCGGATTTCCGTCTGCTTCGAGTTCACGCAGCCGTAGCCAGCCGATGGACTGAAGGTCGAAGAACCACCAGTGTAGTAGAACTTGAATTTTGCTACGGTGGACGGGATTTCTTCGTCGGTCAGCACTAAGCGGAACATGGCGACAGCACGTGTCAGCGTCAAGTCGTAGGACTGCACTTCTGATGTCACGACCAAATCTCCATAATAATAAAAGGTGTCGGTCACTTTATTATTTGGGAACGTCACCTTTTCCGTCGAGGTAATCGTGGCCGAGCCTTCGCCGTTGTGGGCGATGACTACCAACTGATACGTCCCTGCAGCAAGTGTCAGGGCGACGGTGCCATAGCCAGTATCGCCCTCCTTCTGTGCTACCGTTTTGACTTTCGTGCCGTCAGCATCAAAGATGGCGACATTTAGGCGACTGCACAACTCCGTGATGTCGGTGGCAGCACGGGTTCCAAACGATTCCTGCTCATACTGCGTCATGTGTAGGATGACGTTTGCCTCCTTCATAGATACAATGTCCTCGTCGAAGACAGGCTTCTCACACGCTGCTACCAGCAGGGCGAGAGCGAAAAACAAATACTTCTTCATGATGGATCATTCTTTAGTGATGGAAACAGTGGCGACGGGACGAATACGGGCTGTAGCAGCGAAGTTGTCGGCACCATTGGCTGCAGTCTGAGAGAGAATGCGATAGAGAATGGTGCCGCTGGCATCGTAGAGGTATTTTCCGCTGGCGTTTACATCGGACTCAAAGATGTCGTTGATGGCATCGAGGGCGGCGTAGATGACATTCAGTTCGTCGTAGGTGGGCAGGCGCCAATCGCTGATGCCGTCCACGTCCGCCTCGGCCAGTTTCTCATCAATGAGGGCCTCGAGGACTTCTGGATGCCCTATGAAACTGGCATCGTTGTAAGTCTTTCCTATCGTCGTTTCGTTGGGCGAGAGCAGCGTCAACTCAGCCGACTGGCCATCATCTGCGACGGTCGAGGCCAGTACAAAGCAGCCCTGATAGATGGAGCCGACGACAGGAAGGTCGCCGATAGTATTACCATTTTCGTCATCCGAAGAGTTATTGTCCTCATCGACCGTACTACTGCCGTTCTCGTCGAATTCAAAGCTGATCGTCCTTTCTCCGAGCCACGTTGCTCCCGTGATGGTGCCAGTCAGGTTGACACCTACGGCCTCGGTGTAAGTGCCATCGATATTGATCTTATACCCAGCCTCCAATTGGTCGCTGCACGAATAGGTGTAGGTCTTCGTCGTGCCACCAATAGTGATGTTCACACTCACGCTGGCGGGCTGACTGCTTGGTGGCAGCAGATAGGCACTGGCGGCATTCTGCCATGTCCGGCCATCCTCCTGCTTTGTCAGCGAAATGGTGCTACTGCCATTCGTCGTGCTATATGTACCACTTACGTTGAGGGCTTGCCAAAGCGGTGCTATCGTAACACTCACCGCCGTTGCCGCCGTTGGAATCTTCTTGATAGTCACGTCCTGAATGAGCATCGTCTTCCTCGTCATACCCAGCGTGACGGTGTTCGTGCCACCATCTACGAGCATTGCCGTGGCCGATGCCGCCATCAGGTCGCCATGCGTTTTGCCCTCTTTCAAGACAATCGCTGATGTCACGGTAGCTTCGTCAGCATCAGGCAGCACATAGTCCGAAGCCGACGCACCGCCAACCGCATACACCGAGTACGTCCCCTCCGTCAGTGGAATGTTCAGCGTCTGCCCCTCATCGCCAATGGTCTGTACCGCCTGACACTCCTCGCCTTGGAACACATACACCGTCACAGGGTACGCAACCGTCGCTTCGTCTGCATATCCTCCCGCTCGCGTTCTTACCTGCAACACAGAGTTCTCAACTTGCCCGTTACCGACATCCGCAATGTCATCCACGAGCGTTTTTTCACACGCCGTCAGCCCCAGCACCGCCAGAGCCGACGCAAACAAAATCTGTTTGTCCATTGTTTAAATTATTTAGATTGATAAAATAAAAAACGGGTAAACTCTGAAGGAGCTGTCGCCACCTTCAGATTTACCCGGGCTTACTCGTTTTTAATTTGTATGGGCAAAAATACAAATTTCTTTTGAGAACAACTTGTTTTGTAGGGGAAATAATTCACGGGATGTCCCGTCTTTAACATTCATTCTTAGTCATCCGAAACAGGTTATTAGTTATTAACATCATATGCTTGCAGGAATCATGAAAAATGCCAATTATCAAACCGTTTTTTCCAGACAAACCCTATAGTTCATGTTTGTCGAAGATTATCATTCCCGCCATATTCCGCACAGACTACATCAGTGCGTTACGCCAACTCACCCGAAATAATAATAAAACTCATCAATGCCATCCAACGTATGAACCAGTTCAGTTGAGAACTCCGGAGCAAGGACTTTAAGTGTATGGAACGGTGCAACACCTTTAAGAAGAAGATGAACACATATTGATTTCTACACGATATAAACATATGTTTGAACACAAATTCGATGAATGGCATGTTAAGGTGCGAATTCTTCGAACAGAAAAGACAATAGGACAATTAGGGTGTATGCCAGAATGAAGTAAAATCAACTTTTCTTCTCGCATACGCTACCACCATCGCGAGGTCACGAAACTACCTTTATTAACCTGATAATTATACTGGTCAATAACACTCCCCATGCACCGCTTCATCCAATCATACAGGTGTTGAAATGTAAAGTCCTCTACCGCTGTATCTTGTGTTATCCATTTTGTCGCCATTGCGTAATGGAGTTCTTCAAAATCTATTGAGGGCAATGCTGATAAAGAAAAACTTTCTTCTCCTTCCTCTTCCAAAAAAGGAACCACAGCAGTTTTTGTAGATTCAAAGCGATCGGAATTATTTACTTCTGCATATCCCCAGTGCCAGTGAGGTTGCGGATGTTCCAGCTTTTCTTTTCTTTTCTTCACATCCCATTCTGCTCTGCAAAACCGCGTTTTCGTGCCTTGGAGAAAATGTATGCTTACACCTTCAAATTCATGATTTTGATCTAATGCAGCACCAGCATAAGGAGGTTTTAACGTTACACTAATATGGATAAACAGCCCATTACAGTTCTTAACCTGCATTAAATAGAACTGGGGAACTCCGTCCATGATTATAGGATGTACAGTGTTCCGCAGCGCATAAACACCCTTGCTTCTGTCAATTAGTTCTTTCATCAATGCATCATGACTTTCTACGTATTTTGATGCTATGGTGATGACTTGTTTAAAAAGTATATCTGGTTTTATCCTGTTATTCACCATAAGAATAGATTTCTTTTACCAAAGATCCCAGTTCTTCGGCATCCCAGTACAAATCATCTTTCATAAATTGAGCAAATCGTCGCAATTCTGGAATATAACGTTCATTTACTGATAGCGTCAAATCCGGCAAAGGCAAATTTTTTATATATGACCTTCCAAGCTTGTACACATCACCTCCTGCTAATTGTTCACCAAAGATGCTCAGAATCACATTGAAGTAAGAGGAATTCAGAATAGCAAGATAAGCTTCAAAAAACTTCATCCTTGGATTCCATTTTTTCTTACGGAATTCCCACATAGTACCACGTTCCACCACAAATTCGCCGCTATAGTCAATAGCAAAGCTACCTGCATGTCCAAACTCAGTTGAAATAAGCTTAGGAATTTTTTCTTCTTGCCAACTTCGATGCTCTGACAATTCCCACCAACGAGGATTATCTCTCATAGAAGTTCGAGCCATCAAATTTGCTTTTGCAGGTAAAAGAATTCGACTATATGTTTCAGGTAATAATTCCAGTAAACGTTCTTCCGTTGGAATTGGTTCCAATCCTTTTGTATGCGGATAAAAAACATAATTTGTCTTATATAGATGACCCATATCTACTGCCAGATTGTCTATCGAAGGTCTAAAATATGGGCGTTCTGCTTCTGGCAAGGACATCACAACTTCTTCAGGAACGACAAACACCTTATTCAATCCAGTTCTTGCTCCTAAATGTATATCGAATAGTTCTCCTGCCTTCATTAATACACCTTTGTATTCAGCTGCATCTAAGTGGCTCTTTAACTCCAGGTTTTTGAAATTGTCTATCCTCCAAGATTTTTTGTCAGCTCTCAAGTTTGTTTCATAAACCGAGTAGTCTTTCTCAGCAACCACAGCGTTGGTATAGTGATACTTTCTCAAAGCTTTGAGACCAGAACTAGCGGCTCCTGCCACATTGTTAGTCCACAAAACAGTCGTAGTAGCCGCATCGTTTCTTTCCTTTGTAGCAACAACCATACTTGTGTAGGTTAAAACATTCTCAAAGACAAAACTGCCCAATCCACCTACAAAATTCAACGTCATACTGTCTCTAATGACGTTTCTCAGCATCTCGTAATTTTGGTCGTTGAGCAAGCGTGTAGGCACAACCACGCCGAGTACACCTCCATCACTAACAGACTCTACTGCTTTTGCCAAGAAAGCAGCTGCTAGATTTGCTCTACCTATTCCAGGTAGTATTTGCAGTACTTGTTCTCTCAACTGTGGTGTTTCTTTCATCCTATCCCAAGAAAGGAATGGAGGATTCATCAACAATATGTCCACATTCTGAGGCCAACCATTTTCCGTAGCCAGTGAATCACAATGCTCTATCTCTATCGTAAGGTTATCATCCCATTCCTGTTTCTCGAAATTCAGCACAAAACGCGACATTATAACTGCTGTTTCAGCTTTGTCCCAACCTATAATTCTAATAGGTTTGTCAAATCCAGCTTTCTTTAGTTGTCGTAAGGCCTCAACAAGGAACCCACTTGCACCGCATGCGGGGTCAAAGATTGTTAATCTATCTTTTCCTGCTAAATCCACTTTCAGTAAGGACTCTTCTACTACCGATCGTGCCACATATGCAGGCGTAAAGTAGGCACCATCCTGCATAGTATCATAGCTGTATCTGATTTTTTCATCGGGAAATAAGTTCAACTGTGGGGGCAAGTAAGCAATATAGTTAGCTTCTTCAAATAATTTGCCCGCTGTATGGCGAAGAATAAGATCAATATCAGGCTTTAACCATTTATCGGTAAACAGGACACCATTCATAAAGCGTTCTGTTATCATATCCCACTTATTGCGGTCTATTATCTGGCAAATACCAACATCTTCTGTGGTCATTCCCCATGCATCAAGATTCATGTTCTCGCCGTCCCTGCTAAAAGCTAAAAGATAAAGTAAAGCCTTTAGTGAATCCAGCCCGCTGTTTCCTGTGCGAATCTCATTTCGTATTTGGCGATACGTTCTTAGCACATATGGAACTATACTATTCTCTACATTACTTGTCCCCTTACCTAAATAATTAAAAAAACTGTCTGTATTGTCAAAAACAAGCTTCTCATCATAACTCTCTATCTGGGGACGGTCAAAACGGAAGATATGGCACATACCATTATTGAAGGCGATATAAATGTTATTCCCTGATGACCATGCCATTTTTCTATACCATTCGCTTAATTCAGATGATTTGCCATCCAAACACAGGTTGTTCTTTGTGCCATTAAGCAGGGCAAAGTGTTCCTTTTCCGAAGTTTGCCTATGCAATAACGGAACACTTAGCATACCTTGCTGTTGTATCATTTTCGATATTCTACTATCCATAATCGGTTCTTTAACTATTAGAACTTTTTACTCACTCAATACCAACCTAAATTTAGCGAACAAGATTCTTTGCAAAAATAACGAAAAATACCTTATAACATCGCATCTCTTAAGAACTATTTAATATTTTTAACCCTTTGGGCAAGTGACTTTTTTTCGAGGAAGGACTACATATAAAGACGCCTACTTTGTCAATAATAACTGAAAAATGAATCCCATTTAGATTCTCTCTATTTCCATTTTTTTTATTGTTTCCTCTATTTTTCGCATCACTTCAATTGATGCTTTGATTTCTTTTTCTGATAAATCAGGCAGCCCAGCGTGTCCATGAGAAGATTGGTGAAGAGCTACTTTTTGGTATATCTTCATTGCTTGAATATTTTCAGACAACTTATCGGCTAAATTTGTTGCATTGTTAAATTCGTTAATCGCTTTCTTCACCTTCTCCCACTGCTTATCTTCAGGAGCCTTTCGCATAATATCATTAATATGCCTAAAAAGGTCACTTAGATCACTAAAGCCTTGATCGTTAACATGAAAAAATCTCGATTCACATTTATTTGATATTTCTTTAATAATTGTGGTGGTTTTTTCTTTTGCACCAGCCATTAGTAACATAGATAGTTGGTGTAACAAAACCTCAAAATATTGTCTAACTTCATTTCCAATAACAAGTACCTTTTCCGGATGTGCAGTTAGCTCAGCTTCAATCTCTTTAATTCTGTCAGCATTCTTATGAGCATAAACAGAGTGGTTGTAATTATATTCATAAATCCCCTGCCGTAACCAGTTCTTCCCTACATCAGGAGCTTCCTTCAAGAAATGGTCACATAGATTATAGAAACTTGTATTGTGCGTAAAGATGATTATTTGATACAACTCAAAACAACTTATAATATACTGATACAGGAAAGAACGATTTGCTGTGTCTAAACTTGTGATAAAGTCATCAAGCACCAACACTTTCTTCTGATCCGCTTGTGGAGGGGCCATTAATGAAATCGATGACAAAGCTACAATCAATACTACCAGATGAAGTTTGGCCTCATTAAAATGAATCTTTAAATAATCATCAGAATGTATATTCTGCTTATCATCATTTATCTTTAACAAAAAAGGTCCATTCTGGGATATTTCCACGGTCACTTCTTCAAAGAAATTATCTTTCAAAACACGATTAGTCTCGTCAATAATTGCTTCTAGGAAATCCTTTGTAACTTCCTGGTCGATGTCATGGTGTCCCAAATACATTGCCTTCAGTAGTTTTTTTACATCTATCTGCTTTTCAACAATTAAATCGTCTCCATTTATCATATATACATGATAATTTGATGTATCAAAAGCAGACAGAGACTCTCCGTTGACAGTAATGCTAACAGGATCTGCCGATATGTTGTTTTTATAATCTATCAGAATCTGACGTTTAGCATTCTCTCTTTGAACACCTTGTAGATGAGCTGGTATTTTCTCATTTTCAATTCGTGTTTTGTGAAAAACGTATTTGATAGCTTCATATATCGAACTTTTTCCAGATCCGTTTTCACCATAGCACAATATATTCATTGGCTTACCCTCAACTGTGGTGTCTCCTATTACAACTTTGCCATTAAAGGCCTTAAAGTTTTCTAATGTTAACTGCTTCATTACCCTTTTCCGTTTACAAAGAAATCTTCTAATATCTTCGAAATACTCTCTAATCGCTCTGTAAATTGACTATAGGTATAACCAGCAGGGGTGCTTATCAAATTTCTGACTTCTTCGAGTTTAGATGTCTTATAAGATTGGTAACGCTGATAGATAGGGGTGTTGCGCTGTGGCATGTCAAGAACAATATTGTTGCCAAGACTGTTCAAATCATCATCAAGACTATCTTTTGGCCAACTTGCGTCAATGTTGTTTATATCTATTGATTTGACAATTTTGTCCACTTTGCAATTTCTGACAGCCATCTGGTTTGGATACTTTAAATAGAAGGCCATTAAGGTAAGTCCTTTCCTGAGTCGACCAGGACTATTCCACATCCAGGAATCAATGTTCTTCGCCAAATAGTTATCAACAGGCAAATCTGTAGCAACTTTATAAATTATATTATAAATCTCAAATTTCACCGACATTGTTGAGCCTCGGTAATAGCAATAGCGCAGAACCTTTTTTAAAAATTCTATTAACTCATCCTCGGTTGCCTCTTTATGAAAGTAAAGAAACACAATTAGTGCATATACTGGATTCTGATTAGTGTACGCATCTAATACTTGCAGCCAAGCTCCAAGTCGTGTAGATTCTGTACGTTTATAGTAATACACTTCTATCGCATCGAGTGTTTTCTGTAAAGCTTCCAATACTATTTCGTATCCACCTGTTTTGAATGGCGACTTTGGGTCTTTTTGGAAAAACTCTCTTAATCTTTTCTCTGCTATCACAATCCCCTCTTTACCTCTGATGATATGGTAGTAATAGCGGAATAAATCATCAATCTTTAGTTCCAACTCATCACACCGAGATGTTAGGTCTTTCCATTGTCCCTTGAATTCTTCACCCTTCCCCGCAGCAAGAGACATGTAATAGAGTTTTGCCTTGAAAATATCTGCGTCTTGCAAATCCATTCCTCTATTGTTGATGGTTTCAAAAACCATTAGCGCATTTGACCTTGCCTCATCCAAGTCATCATCTTTCAATACTATAGGTAGCAAATAAACCTTGCTAATGAAATAATCAACAAATGCTTTCTGCTTTTCGTCATCCAAACGAGCGAAGTACTCTTTTAATAGTGCATATATGGCAATTGCATTATTCTTTACTTGTTCCGCACTACTCTTATAATACTGCATCTCTCCCTTCTTTAAATAATCCAGATAGTCTTTCTCATAGTTTTCTCTTGTTTTTTTGAGAATGGCATCTATCTGATCTTGATCTTTTACTTCAAAAACATCTGAGAAGATCGTACTCACATAATTAGTATTACTATCGTCATCATACGACTCGACCTGTATCATTCTTTTCAAACGATTATTAGAAGGCTGAAGTATGTGTATGGCTTTAAGAAACAGC
>Ga0247610_10007770_pt1 | contig 10966 bp, 16 predicted proteins | sample 174DNAGHGhighgp2_FD_193483 | JGI IMG/M metagenome (GOLD analysis project Ga0247610, IMG submission 193483) | Sheep rumen microbial communities from Palmerston North, Manawatu-Wanganui, New Zealand - 1742 DNA GHGhigh gp2 | ecosystem: Host-associated > Mammals > Digestive system > Stomach > Rumen...
AACAAACTAACTTAGAAGATCTCCAATTATAGCAAGATTTATATGCAGCTGGAGGTTTTAGAGATATTTTAAAATTAGAGGCTGAATTGTGGGGAATTAATTATGATGAAGTTCAAGATTATGCAACAGCTCTTCGTGAAAATGGATAGTTTGCAGAAGATCAAATTGAAGCTTCAGAAAAATTTGCTTTAGAATAGAAAAAAGTTGCAGCTGGTATTGAATTAGTTAAAAATAATTTTAAAACATATTAGGCTGAATTAAAAGCAGGAAGAAAAGGTTCTGATGAATACCTTAAAAGTTTAAATTAGATTAAAAAAGGTTTATCTGGGATTTTAGGAGTTCCAATAGAAGATATTTCTAATGAATTTGTTGAAGCAGCTAATAGTGCAGGTCTTTTAGAAGATGTAATGAATGATGTTGAAGGGGCAGTTGATAAAGTTTATTAGTTTGCTGGAGATAAAGCATTGGCTAAAATGATGGGTATTACCCCTGAAAGTATTGCTAATTTAGATCCAGAAGCATTACACAATTATTTAATAGATAATTTATAGGGCGGTTTTTAGGGCCTTGGAGATGAACTGCAAACTATTTATGATGGATTGCCAGAATTTAACCCTGGAGATTTAATTAATGAGCCTGGAATGACTGCAGCTTTAGACACTGTAGTTACAGGGATGTAGAATGCTGGGCAATCAATAGATAGCATAATGTCTACTTTAGGAGAAATGGGTATTGAAGCAAGCTTAGTCCCCCATACTGGAGAAGGATATGGCGCATATTATGCCACTGCTACTGGTTATGCTATGGTCCCTAATGGAGATGGTGGTGTTACTCCAGTTCCTAGTGATGCAGTAGAAGTTGGTACAGATGAAGAATCTAGCTTTACTACTTATGATTTAATATATCATAAGAAAGGTGGAGGCGGAGGAGCTCCATCTGGTGGTGGCGGTGGCGGCGGCCAAAAGAAAAAAGATAATAAGAAGCCAGATACTGGAACTCGTTACCATACCATTCGTGCAAAAAAAGCAAATAATGAGTAGAATAAGTCTGAAACTAATCGTAAAAAAGAACGCGCCTTTGGTGGAGAAAAAATAAAGCAAGCCAAAGAAGAAATTGAACTTTAGAAAGAATCAATTCGTTTATAGCGCGAATATATAGATGAAATTACTGATTATCTTGCTGGCGACCGTAAAGATATGGAAGATTAGTTTGCTAATCTCGGTATTAAAATTGATATTGATAAAGATGGCGTCATCACCAACTATCGTGAAGTCGAAGCAGAACTTCTCCGTCAAGAAAATGAATTAATTGATAAGTTTAATGATGGTGGACTTGATGAAGAAAAATATACAGAAGAGCAAAAGAAAATTGATGAAGCTAGAGAAGCATTAAAACTTTATGAAGAGACTCGTGATCTTTATGAAGAACAAATGATAGCTATGATGGAAATGATTGATGAGCTCGATGATAAGATGCTTGAACTTACTAAAATTAAAATAGAGCTTAAAATTGATGTTTCTGATGATAAACTTGAATGGCTTGATTATATGCTTGAAAAATTAAATGATGATGCTTATTAGGTAGCTGAAGCAATTGCTTTTCTTGGTGATAAAACTGAAGAAATTCTTAATACTCGTATTCCTGCTTATCGTGCAGGTCTTGAAGAAATTTTAGGACGTAAAGGTTTTTCAATAGAAGATTTGCCTAATTTAACTGATGCTGATTTGGCTAGAGCAAACTTTACTGAAGCTGAAATTTCTCAAATTCGTGAATGGCGTACTGCTCTTCTTGATGCTAATAAAGAACTTCTTGGCATGAGAAAAGAAGTTATTGATAGAGTTATTAATGGTTTTAATAAACTTAATGAAAAAGTAAAAGATTCTTATGACAATTTTGAACATTATAATAGTGTATTAGAAAAATATAAGAGTATTACTGATTTAATGGGAATGCGTCTTAATCAATAGAATCAAGAATTATTAAATTCATTAGGTCGAGCAACTTTAGCAAATGCTGAAAATCAAGCCGCAGCAGCTAAAGAAATTTATGATAAAGCTATTGAAATGAATAGATAGGCTCAAGCTGCTTATGATGAAAAAGTTGCTCAATATGGAGCTAATTCTCCAGAGGCTCAAGAATATGAGCGTCTATTACAAGAGACTCAAAAAAATGTTGAAGAAGCATAGCTTCAATGGTTAGACGCTTATAATTAGGCTCTTGAAATTGCTAAAGATCTTTACTTAAATAAAATTGAACAAATTACTAAGAAATTTGAAGAACAAGTTTCTGGCTTATTTGGCTCATTAGAATATTTACAAGCCGCTTATGATAGAGCTAATTAGACTAATGATTAGTATTTACAAGATTTTGAAAAACTTTATGAATTAAATAAATTAAATAGAGATATTCAAAAAGAAATTGATGATACTAGTAATATTAGAAATAAACAAGCTTTACGAGATATGCAAAAAGAATTAAATGATTTGCAAGCTCAAGGAGTCGAATTAAGCCAATATGATGTTGATGCTGCTCGTAAACGTTTTGAATTAGAAATGGCTAGACAGTAGCTTGAAGATGCTCGCAATAATCGTAGTGAAGTTAGACTTCAAAGAGACGCAAATGGTAGCTGGGGTTATGTTTATACTGCAGCTGAAGATGAAGTAGCAGATGCTGAACAAGAATATGAAAATAAATTATATGAATATCAAAAATTAAATGATGATTATATTAATGAATTACAAAGTCGTGTTCTTGAAATCCAATAGCAATATAGCCAATAGGTTGCTGAAATTTATAATGATACTACTCTTACCGATGAACAACGTCAAGCAAGATTAAATGAATTAAATAGATGGAAAGAAGAAGAACTTGATTATTTCCAATAGTAGTTACAAAATGCATTAGATAATTAGCGTGGAACTTTAGATTTATATTATTCTTTATATGGAGATGAACATGCCAAATTAGCAGATGATTGGGAAGAAACAACTCTTCGTATGTTGACTGGGGCTGGCTCCGTTAGTGAATATATTGATGGTGTACGCACAGCAATGTTAGAAATGCTTAATGGTGCTGCTACTGCGCTTGATACATTTAATGATGATGTAGATGAAGCGAGTGAATCAGCAGGTGTTAAACCAGAAGATTATGCTACTAAAGTCACAGAAGCTATTACTTCTATTGGAACTCAATCTAAAGAAACAAAAGAAAAAGTCCATCTATTAGCAGAGGAACTTACCGGTGAATTTACTACTAGTTTACAAGGAGCTTTACAATGGGAAGAAGAATATGCTAGTAAAATAAATGCTGCTGTTGAAGCCAATGAAGAATTTATTTAGACATTAAATGAAATGATTGCGCGACTTGCAGTATTAGAATCTTCTAACCCAGAGCTTAAGGCCGCACGAGCTGCTTATATAGCAGCAGAAGCAGAGCATGAACGCAAAGTTAGTGCTGGTGAAATAGATAAAGATGCTGTTGATGAAGATTGGGAGAAAGCAAAAAAAGACTGGAATGATTATATTAATGAACATATTGCTCAATTTGATACTGGTGGTTATACAGGTAGCTGGGGTTCAAACGGTAAATTAGCTATTCTTCATGAACAAGAAGCAGTGTTTAATCGTGATTAGTTTAATTATTTAATAGATTATTTAAAATTTAATAGAGAAAGAGATGATTATAATAGATTAATTAATCTATTAGAAAATAGAATTTAGACTTCAGATTAGGATAATTATAATATTTTATTAGATAAATTTTAGATGTAGCAACAAGATATGGTTCATGAATTTATGGATTATATAATTAAAGAATTAGATTTTTATTCTGAAAGATTAAAAAGCATTAATTTAATCCCTGATATTTTAAATTCAATTTCTGGCTTTTCTAATACATTAGATCAAAATGTTCATATTGAAGCTTCCTTCCCGAATGTTCAAGATCATAATGAAATTGAAGAAGCATTTAATAATCTTATTAATCGTGCAGCTTAGTTTGCTAATCGTAAAAATATGAAATAAAAAAGGATAGACCTTAATTGGTCTATCCTTTTTTTTATTGGCCAAATATGAGCAATTATTATTAAGTTTTTTTTATAATTAATATAGAGAAAATTTATGAGTAAAAGGAGAGAAGTATTTATGGCACCTGGACTTAAAAAGACAAGTGATGAAATTACTGAAACTCTACTGGAAGCTGTAGATACTGTAATTGGAGCACGATTAGCTCAATTACCTTATGATAAAACTATTATTTGTACAATAGTAGATGATTCATAGTCTGGTATTGGAAAATATAGAGTAACAGCTGATAATGGAGTTAATTTATTTAATGCTTATGCTGATACTGATATTGAATATTTTAAAGGTACATAGGTATATGTTAAAATATTAAATAATAATAATTCTGTAACAAGAGTTATCACTGGAAAATATACTCCTATTATAGAAGCTAGTGGGACAAATTCTAATGCTAATGGAACTTTTTATCCTCATAAAAATAATAGTCAAACTTTAAATTTAGGATTAGTTTGCTCTTTATCAGAGGTAGAAACTTCTATAGTTAAATCTTTTAATAATACAATTCCTTATAATGGTTATTCTGGTATGAAAATTACTTTTAAATATCATCAAATAGGTTTAAATCAATTAAATACAGCACGATTACGAGTAAGCGTTGAAATTAATTACTCTGATGCTGATAAAGAATTAAATTCTATGAGAAAAATACCTGCTTTTTCATCAGAAGATGGAGATTATTTACCAGTAAATAATATTATTAATAATACAGATTCTGTTCAAGTTTCACACTCATTATATTATTATTTTAATAATAATATAAAAATAAGTAATATTAAATTTAATGCTTTTTTTGATAATATAAATGTTGAAAATAGTGGATCTTTTATTATAGATTCTGCTATTGTTGAATTTGGATATTGGACTAAATCAATTGGTCCAAATAATGATTTTTTAATTATTTTACCTAGGTATAAAAATAGTAATGTTTGTTCATAGATATATAATGATGATGATTCTACTCGTAAAAATTAGGAGTTTGAATTTAGATATTTACATATAAACGCCAATAATGAAGCTGTCTTAGATGCTGATTGGACAGGAACATAGCATAAAGATGAACAATTAATTGCAGTAGTTGGAGAAAATGATAATATTACAAAAAATGATCGTTTTTGGGGATTATTAGATAATTCTTATGAAGCTAAAAAAATAGAAAATTCTGGTAATAATTATGAATTAGTATCTAATAATTATAATTGGCGTCCATTTACTTGGAATAATAATATAGGAAAAAATAATAATACATTAAATACAAGTATAGAAAAAGTTAAAGTATAGCTTATATTTTAGTATAATCGTGATGGTTGGGGAAATTTAAAATCTCAAGATTTTTATTTATATAATGAATCTTATAGTTCTAAAAGCGGAAGTTTAGTAAAAGGTATTACTGCGACTTTTGATGATGGAACTAATGGAAATTATTTTATTTATGATAAAGATGGTAACTTATTAGATTATTATAATAGTTCAAAAATAAGATCAATTCAATTAAATTATTAGAATTCTTCTAATGAAAATGATATTTTAAATGATAATGATGTATTTAGTTGTAATTTTAATGAAAATGCTCAAAATACAATGATTATTGCTAATAATTCATATGGACTTGGGCTTTAGAAAGATGGAAATAATTGGTTTTTTAAATATAAAATAAAAAATAATTATAATTAGAATTATAATAATAATTTAATTACTTTTACTTTAATTCATAATGGGACACGATATACTTTAGATAAAGAACTACTTTTTGGATATAGTGGTTCTGAAGAAAATAAATTTAATATTAAAGTTAATTATACAAATAATGTCCACAGTTTATCTTTAGCTAAATTTTAGAATGTAACTCAAGATGATTATAATGTTATTGTTTATGATTATAATAATTAGTCAGTAGATAACCTTATTCAATCCTCTGTAATAAATAATATTATAGCTATTAATTTTGCAAATGGAAAAGCAACATTAAATTATCCGCTATCTTTTTCACAGTATAATACTGATGGAGAAGAACAATATATTTATAATGGCCCAACAACAATTACCTATGATGAAAAGGGGACTATAAAATATAATAAAGTCAATTGTTCTCTTAAAAATATAAATGATGAAAAAATTAATGTAAAATGGTCAGTAGATGGTAATAATTATAAATATTATTTTACTCTATCTGAAGATGGAAAATTTGCTCCAGCAAAAATTTGTGATTTAAATATTCCAAAAACATTTATAATTGTAGCAAAATAGAATAATAATATTTTATTTAAATAGACATTATTATTTGAACGTAATGAAAATATTACAGCTACTAAACCAGGAGAAACAGAAACTAGTATTCCTACTCCAATTGGAGCAGAAAATAGTGATATAAAAATAAAAGAAGTTAATGTAGGTCGAGTAAATAATGGTACTAATGGATATGTATAGAATGGAATATTTATGGGGTCTATTGATAATGGCTCAAATGAAGAATATGGTTTATTTTGCTATAAAGGAGCAGATTAGTTATTAAAAATTACTGATACTGGAGATTTAAAAATTGGTATTAGTAATACAGCTACATATGGAGATAAAAGTAAACCAAGTGGAGCAACACAAATTCTATAGGGAGAATGGACTGTAACAAATGCTATTAATGCAAATAAATTAACTACTAATGCTGGTAATAATACTAAATTTATTTATTTTAATGAAGGTGTCCCGGTCGCGGCAACTAGTGATGTAGGAAATGCAACAAAACCTATTTATTTAAATAATGGTACTTTTACAGCTTTAAGTTCTACTATTGGTTCTGGGAAAAAGCCAATTTATTTAAATAATGGTACTATAACTGTTTCTGATGAAACAGTTGGCTCTAATAATGCTCCAATATATTTAAATAATGGAGAATTAAAAGCGATAAATCAAATTACTATTAATAACTCAAGTTATGACCTTATTACAGCTATTAATAAAATGATTTATGCTTTAGAACATAATGTAGATTTAAAACCTGACCGTACAATATGGCAACAGGATTAATAAAGAGAAAAAGGAGGAAAAATAATGGCAACTAAGTTATATCCACCTATTATTGAAGAAACTTTACCAGCGTTTTATAAAAAAAATGATACTTATGTCATTACTATTCCATTTGAAATGAATAAAACAGTTGGATATTCTTCTATTTCTGGATTTTCTTTAAAATTACGAACTATATTAGGTGGAACCTCTATTTTAAAAAATGATCATAAATTAAGTACTGTTTATGATTAGGTAGAAAATACAGTTACATTTAGTATTAGTTAGAATGATATTATAACTGAAACTAATTTAGATATTTATGAAGGATAGTTTTATAAAGCACAAATTGCTTATTGTTCTGGATCAACGATTGGTTATTATTCAACAGTAGGAGTTATAAAATGTGTTGCTAAACCAACTGTTGAAATTGAAGGGTATACTAGTGGTAGTATTAATTTATTTTCTAGTACTTATATTGGTAAATATACTCAAAATAGTTTAATAGGCGATTGTTCTGAGAAGGCTTATTCCTATGAATTTAATATATATGATAAAGATTATAATTTATTTGCTTCATCAGGTGAATAGATTCATGACGCATCTCAAGACGAAGCAGAAAATTATTCTATTGATAAATTTATTCTACGAAAAATAATATCTTCTTATGAAGTTTATTATATTCAATATGTTGTTACTACAATTAATAAATTAAAAGTTAGTTCTCCATTATATCATATTTCAGCTAGTGAAACTATAGATATGACAAATTAGGTTACTATTATTCCAAAAGCAATGCCAGATGATGGATATATTTTAATTAGTTTTAAAGATAATAAAAATAGTAATTATGCTGGAATGTATCTATTATCTAAAAGTGCAGATAATGGAATAACCTGGGAAGAAGTTCAACGATTTGAGGTAACATCAGAAGAAAAAAGAATTAATAAACATATTATAAAGGATACTGTTATTGAACAAGGAAAAACTTATATTTATGCTTTACAAGAATTTAATAAATATGAAGTTTATACTAATCGTATTTTATCTGAATCAGTTTATGCTGATTATGAAGATATGTATTTATAGGATAAAGATAGGATATTAAAAATACGATTTAATCCAAAAATGAATAGTTTTAAAAATGATATTCCTGAACAAAAAGTTGAAACAATAGGAAGTAAATATCCTTTTATTTTTAGAAATGGGAATGTTTATTATAAAGAATTCCCTATTGGTGGTTTACTTTCTTTTTAGTTAGATAGTGCTTTAAACTTTTTAACTCAAGAAGAACAGGAAGAATCTGGCATTTTAGAAGAAATTTCTCATAGAAAATATACTGGAGAATTAAATGAATGGCAACAAGTAAGAGTAGATGAGCATCCTCCAATTAATGATGATTATTTAAATCCAGAATATAGAAAAACAAGATTTTCTACTGATTTAATTTCTTTAAATATTCATACTGAAAGATATTTTAAATTAAAAGTATTAGAATGGTTAAATAATGGAAAACCTAAATTCTTTAAGTCAGCAACAGAAGGTTTATATATTGTAAGATTATTAAATGTGTCATTATCTCCAGAAGAAAAATTAGGAAGAATGTTACATAATTTTACAAGTACAGCCTATGAAGTTGCTGAATTAAATTTATAGAATTTATCAGATTTAGAATTAATTCCAACTCTTCAAATAAAACCATTTGTGCAAGAATATAGTGGAAGTTTTAGTTTACATGGATATACATTAAGTTCTAGCTCTTATCAAACATATGGGCGTCCTATTATGTCATTTTTAAAAGCTTCTACTGTAAAAACTTTAGATTTCATAGATTTTTGTCCTGGCGATGAAATTATTTTAGAGTATGCTGATGGTAATAAAAATACTTTTAAAATTGGTAATTCTCATGAACTGCATATTAATCAAGAAAATAGAACTATTACAGAGATAAGAATCAGAGCAAATCTATAGTATATAAATTATAGTGCTTTTAGACGAATTATAAAATATACTTATGATGGGATTGTTAATACTAATTTTGATAATTATAGCCAAATATCAACAATGACGTTGCCTTGTTTAGGAATGTCTTATCATAATAAAGAAATTATTTATGATCCAGTTGAATAGACTAATTTAAGCAATAATTAGGAAGCTGCAATATTTACTTCAAATGATATTTCTTCAGCAGATGAGTTAAAAAAATATCTTGGTTATTCATTTTATGCTGATACAGCAAAAAAGAAACCAAAAATTTTAATTAAACATATTGATTAGATTATTATTACTAAACGATAGATTGTACCAATTTATAGAAATCCTGATAATTCTGCTCAATATCTTTTAGATGTTTTTGGACATGGATTTTTAAATGATAGATCTATTTTATAGGAAAAAATTACAAAGACAATTGCGGCCCATGAGCAAGGAAATGAATATGAAGAAGAACATTTAGAAGTTTTATTTAGTGATGGGAATAATAATGAAGGACATCATAATTATAAATATAAAGATTTGCCATTTAGCGAATTAAGAAAAAAAGATGGAGTAGATGTATTCACTTTTGGATCAGTATGGAATAATTTTTTAAATGATAGATTTTCGATCCTTCAAGTATATGTTTATAACAATGGCTATTGGATACCAAGTAATAATTATTATATTCCATTTGAGGGATTAGGACCTTTTACTTTAATAGAAAATGATTGGAAATATAGAATAAATGATCAAGAATTTATAGCTATTCCTAATTCATTTAATGCAGGACAAGTTACTAATAATAATGAATTAATTATTAATACTTCAACATATACTAAAACTATAAATGTAGATAGATTTAATGATACTTTAATTCCTCGTATTAGTGCAGGACGAGGTGTTTGTATTGACATTGTTCCTCAATATTTAATTTATGATTATATGAAAGAAGATACAAATTCAACAATAAAATAGGCAAAATAGACATTTTTAGAAGATAAAACTTTAGATAATTTATATACTTATTTAAAGAGTTTGGAGAATTTATAATTATGATTGCGCTTTTGAATAAACAATTTTTAAGACAATTAGATTAGTATAGGCATAAAACTATTTATGCTAAAGTTATATCTTTAAATAATAAAGAAGAGCCTATTGAAAAAATTGAAGGTGTTGTTACAGGTGGGTCAATTTCAGTTGATGGAACTTCAGCTATTAGACGTTCTTGTAATTTAACAATGACTTCTCAAAATGTAAATATTAATAATGTATATTGGGGAATTACAAATAAAGTATCTATTGAAATTGGTTTACAAAATGATATAGATAATAGATATGATAAAATTATATGGTTCCCTCAAGGAATCTATATATTAACAGATTTTAAAACTTCTCATTAGGTAAATAATTATACTATTACTTTAAATGCAAAAGATAAAATGTGTTTACTTAATGGTGATATAAGTGGAACATTTAATGCTGAAACTGATTTAGGAATTGAGTATTTAGTAGATGAAAATAAAGAAATTACTGAAAGAAAAATTCCTATTTCAGAAATTATTATAGAAATGATACGACATTATGCTAAAGAGCCATTTGCTAATATTATTATTAATGATTTAGATAGTTTTGGTCTTTAGTTATTAGAAAATAAAAATGCTGATAAAGTTTATTTTTTATTATATTCAACAGAAGAGAATAATGATAATGGAAGAAAAACTTTAAAATATCTTTTAGAAAAAGATACAGTTGATTCAATTAGTTGTTTAACAAATTCAAAAATAAAAAAGATTAGTGATTTAGAAAAATATAAAGATGAATTATCTTTTTATTAGACTATTGAAGAAGATGATATTAATTTAATTAATGCTCAAACTAATTTTTCAATATTTATGTATAAAGGTAAAAAA
>Ga0247610_10007772_pt1 | contig 10964 bp, 6 predicted proteins | sample 174DNAGHGhighgp2_FD_193483 | JGI IMG/M metagenome (GOLD analysis project Ga0247610, IMG submission 193483) | Sheep rumen microbial communities from Palmerston North, Manawatu-Wanganui, New Zealand - 1742 DNA GHGhigh gp2 | ecosystem: Host-associated > Mammals > Digestive system > Stomach > Rumen ...
TATTGTCGTCAACCTGGAGGGTTACCACCACATTGCCGTCCTGCATCTCGACGCGTGTCATTTCGCCCATCACGCCCGCCGATACGGGACATTCGTTGTTGAGGCGATCGACAAATTTTTCGAGTCGGCTCTGCCCGTAGCAACCTGCCAGGGCAAGCATCACGACTGTTGACAGAGAAAGGAATAGGAATTTGATTTTCATAGAGCTAATGTAAGATTTTTTCGCAGGCAGGGATACCTGCGTACCAAGTTTTTTTCGCAGGCAGATATGCCACTACGTCTCTTCGCACTTCACCGCAACTTAAACCCAGACTGCTATCTGTGGATGGGCAGCTGGTAGCCCACGGCAATCATAAAGGCGTTGTTGGTGCCAGTGTAGGCGTTGCGGTCCTTGGGTTTTGTGTTGTTGTTCTGTGTGTTTTGACCGTTTTGGCCGTTTTCGCCGTTGCCGTTCTGGTTGTTTTGCGACTGGTCGAAAGGTGCCAACACATCGTCCTTGTTCATCAGGGCGATGAAGCCGTGGTCCATATAGAAATCGAAGGTGAAGTTGTGCCACTGGTATCCGACACCGAGAACGAGGCCGACATCGAAGCGGCGCAGGTTCTTGAACGAGCTGCGGTCGTCCTTCGTGCCGGTGACGAAAGTGTCGTAGTTGTTCGACGCCTGCGGCATACCAGGCGTCACCTGGCGGTCCCAGAGTTTGCCAAAGAGTCCCACGTTGAGCGTCGGGCCGAGGAAGAAATTGACGTAGTTGCCAGCAGGCAGCTGCGGAATTTCGTACTTAAATCCCGCAAAGACAGGTATCTGTGCATACCAGTTGTGGAAGAATCCCTGACGGATGGAGAGCATATTGACAAAGACCTGCTGGAAATTGGTACCGCGGCGTGTGATGTTGAGTCCCGTCTGGAGGTATATGTTCTCGGCCCAGGGGTTTTTCCAATCGGTGAACATATAGTCGACATAGCCGCCGATGCTGAAGCCAAAGATGGGGGTGTGCGTCAGCAGGTCGTCGGCCACATACGAAGCACCGTTGCCGAGGCGGACGCCGTAATCAACAAACTGAGCCTTTGCAGGTATCTGCAGAAGGAGGGCAAAAGCCAATAGGGATAATATCTTCTTCATCTGATAATGCTATTTGTTCTTATAGTCTGTTAATATACAATACTTTGAACTATATTTAGCCCAACATATCGAACTACAAAGATACAAAAAATCCCGAACAAATCGGGATTTTTTGCAAAAAAAAGATTTATGCTTCGCTTCTTATACTCCTAACCCTTCGGGCTGAAATCCTGTAAATCTTGTAGATCTTTGCTCGCAAGCGACCTTGTTTCAAACAGCAATTATCGGCAATCGATTCTGATTGCTTATTAATTGCTGGCAATTACTTTTTTTGTCGAGAATTATCAACAGCAATTACCAGCAATTGATTCTGATTGCTGATCAATTGCTGGCAATTGCTGTTTTTGTCTGTAATTATCGTTTCTTATCTACAGTTCTTTGGGCATATAACGTCTTTAAACATTAACCTATTATTATTAAGCACATCACTTCTTGACAACCCTTCTGACAGCTGTGCCGTTGTGCGTTGTGATGCGAACCACGTAGGCGCCTTGCGGCAGGTCGGAAAGGTCGATTCTTTCGCTGTCACGCTGGCATTCGATAACGAGCATAGTGCATCCCACGACATCCATCACCTCTACCCTTTCGAGCCCGTTGCCGCTGACGGTCACCGATCCACGGGTCGGGTTGGGGAAGAGCGTGATTCCGTCAGCCGTCTGGACATCGCCGATGCCAACCTGGTTGACAATGACGAACAGGTGCGTCGTACTGTCGCAGCCTTCCGACGTTTCGCCGTCGAAAGTGTAGTTGCCCTCGCCCTCGATGTTGTTGCCATGATAGTCGTAAGGCAGCTCGTTCGAGCCAATGGTCAACGTGTCATAGACCGTCGTGCTGCGGTTGATGGTCAGATGCAGCGTCACCGTGCTGTCGCAGCCGGCGGCGTTGGTCAACGTATGCGTTGCTTCATTCGTGCTATTTGTGTAATTCGTGTTCCACCAAGTGAAGCTGTCGCAAGCCACCGCCGTGGTGTCACCCGTCGTGCTATGGTTTATAGTCAGATGCAGCGTCACCGTGCTGTCGCAACCAGCGGCATTGGTCAACGTATGCGTTGCTTCATTCGTGCTATTCGTATAATTCGTGTTCCACCACGTGAAGCTGTCGCAAGCCACAGCCGTAGTGTCGCCCGTCGTGCTATTGTTGATAGTCAAGTGCAACGTAACAACACTATCGCAGCCTGCGGCGTTGGTCAACGTATGCGTTGCCGCATTCGTGCTATTCGTATAATTCGTGTTCCACCACATGAAGCTGTCGCAAGCCACAGCCGTGGTGTCGCCAGTCGTACTGTGGTTGATCGTCAAGTGCAGCGTCACCGTACTGTCGCAGCCAGCGGCGTTGGTCAACGTATGCGTTGCCTCATTCGTGCTATTCGTGTAATTCGTGTTCCACCAAGTGAAGCTGTCGCAAGCCACCGCCGTGGTGTCGCCCGAAGTACTGCGGTTGATGGTCAGATACAGTGTCACCGTGCTGTCGCAACCAGCGGCATTGGTCAACGTATGCGTTGCATCATTCGTGCTATTCGTGTAATTCGTGTTCCACCACGTAAAGCTGTCGCAAGACACCGCCGTGGTGTCACCCGAAGTACTGTGGTTGATAGTCAAATGCAACGTTACCGTGCTGTCGATGCCATATTGGTCAAGGTATGTGAATGTGTATGTGCCGGCATCAGCAATCAGCGTATCTGCGTATGTGTAAGGCAAGTTGTTAGAGCAGACGGTCATACTGTCAGTCCGACTGTAGGCTGTACGTTGTTCAAGGTGAAGGTTGAAGGTGTTGTCGCAACCGTATGAGGTGTGCGCCTCGAAGGAATAGTCGCCAGCAGCGGTCAACAGCGTATCAATCGAACGCGCTGCGTTCCACTGCAAAGTAAAGCCGTCGAAGTTGACACTTCCGTCGGAAGTAAACCGTAGTGTAAGATAGCCTGTACTGGTTTGGACGTTGACGCTACCGCCACCACAGGTATAAAGCAAGCAATTTCCACTTGTGCCATATCCGTCATAAACAGCGATGTAGTCGCAACATCCTTCCAATTGGTAGTCTCCACTCAGTTTTATTGTCTCACCCTCATCGGCTGTGAAAATAATTGTTCCGTCAAAATTGTCAGAATAGTTGCCGTTGGGGCCTCCGTTGTCGTAGATGGTACCCGACGGATTGACACGAGTATCTATTATCTGAGTATTGTTGTTCATTGTAACACTGAAATCATCAACCTCTTGCGTCCAATCTTGATACGAATAGAGATAAGGGAGCGAGTTTGCAGGCAAATAAATGGTGTCGTGCAGATTGTTGGTCGGATGCACTGTGAAACTTAGCTGCACAATGCTGTCGCAGCCATTGACAGAGACACCTGTCAGTGTGTCGAAATAAGTTCCTGACCCCGTCAGCATTTGGCCCGCAAACGAATAGCTCTCTCCCTGGCATATTTCAGCACTTGGATACGAATAATTGTTCCGTACTTCCAGCCATAGGTAAACAATGCTGTCGCAGCCGTTGGCGGCACCGTTAAATATAGTATCGTAATAGCTGTTCGTCTCCGTCAGTGTCCTGCCGTTGAACGTGTAGCTCTGGCCTTCGCAAACTCGTGCATTGTTCCACGAGGTCGGGTTCTGAACTTCTAGCCAGAGGTAAACGATGCTGTCGCAGCCGTTGACGGCACCGTTAATGATGGTGTCGTAATACCAGTTTGTCTCCGTCAGTGTCCTGCCGTTGAATGTGTAACTTTGGCCTTCGCAAACTCGTGCATTGTTCCACGAGGTCGGGTTCTGCACTTCAAGCCAAAGAGCAACAATGCTGTCGCAGCCGTTGACGGCGCCGTTAAAGATGGTATCGTAATAATAACCCGTCTCCGTCAATGTCCTGCCGTTGAAGGTGTAGCTTTCGCCTTCGCAGACACGCGGGTAGTGCCACGATGTCGGATTCTGAACTTCTAGCCACAGTGAAACGATGCTGTCGCAGCCGTTGGCGGCACCGTTAGCTATTGTGTCGTAATACCAGTTTGTCTCCGTCAACGTCCTACCGTTGAAGGTGTAGCTTTCGCCTTCGCAGACACGCGGGTAGTGCCACGATGTCGGGTTCCGCACCTCAAGCCATAAACTAACAATGCTGTCGCAGCCGCTAGCGGCACCGTTAATGATGGTATCGTAATAATAACCCGTCTCCGTCAGCGTCTTACCATTGAATGTGTAACTCTGGCCTTCGCAGACACGTGCATCGTGCCACGAGATCGGGTTTTGCACCTCAAGCCATAGATAAACAATGCTGTCGCAACCATTAGCGGCACCGTTAAAGATGGTGTCGTAATAGCTGTTAGACTCCGTCAGAGTCCTGCCATTGAAAATATAGCTCTGACCTTCGCAGACACGTGCATCGTGCCACGAAGTCGGGTTCCGAACCTCAAGCCATAATCTAACAATACTGTCGCAGCCGTTGGCGGCACCATTAACTATTGTGTCGTAATAATAGCCCGTCTCCGTCAGCGTCTTACCGTTGAATGTGTAACTCTGGCCTTCGCAGACACGGACATTGTTGAATGTCTGCACAGGATAATTAATCAGTACCAGCCGTATCGATATACTGTCGCAGCCGTTAGCCGCTTGTAGCGTGTCTATGATTGAAAAGCTTTCAGTGTATGTAACATCGTTAAATGTATAGCTGTCACAAGCGTTAATTCGTTGGTTTATGTATGTCCTCGGTACATTCGGGCAAGTCGTCCGTTTAAGCACCGGGTATCCGCCATTAGTACCAGCTGTATCTGCAGCCCAACGGCGATAGATGCCTGCAGTATCGTACACGTCCACCCAGGCATTTAGAGCAGAGAGGAGATCTGATTGAGCCTCTCCATTCACAGTTACGGGATGGATAAAAGTCCTGTTATTGTCTGCCAGATAAGAGGCTGTATCAGAAAAATGGTTTTCTCCTACAAGTCCCACATCAGTATTACCTGCAGCTGGAATTGTGTTTGCAATTGGGAAATAAGTGTGATCGGCAGTAACCGAATTCGAACATCCAACTATAATTCCAAAAGGGCTTCCGCCATTAATAGAGAATTCCGTACTAGTTTCAGAATACGTCGTATAACAGTTGCTTATATAAAGGCCATAACTACAGCCCGAGATTCCTCCACTCCAAAAACCAGCATTAAGCGTTCCATTGGCATAACAATTCTCCATTGTTGCCGTACCGTAGGCTGCACCACACAAAAGACCAGCTAGAGTGATTGCATTAATATGACAATTAGAGCTGCTATTGGTCATATTTCCATCACCACTCCATGTACCGATAAGCCCGCCACAATCATTATAGCCTACAGAAACTGTACCAAAAGACCCACACCCGTTCATTTCGACTCCAAATCCGTATCCAATCAAGCCCCCTGCAGATCTAAAAGCATATACATTGCTGCTTATGTAACAGTCAATATAGCGCGTATTTTCGCTGTATCCACTGATAGTGCCTGCCATCTCGTGGCCAATTGTAATAGCATTGGTCATTCTCAAATCACGCACTTCACCGTTATAAATTGAACTAAAAAAGCCAACAGAATCAGTATTCTCATTGGCATAGAGACTATCTATAGTATGGCCGTAGCCGTCAAAAGTTCCACCAAAATTTTGCATAGGTTTCCATTTATAGGCTCCCATATTTACATCAGCCAGCAGCGACACCCGTTTGTTTGTCATTTTGCAAGCAACTTGTCCATTCAATCCATTAACAACACTGGCCAGCCAAGCCAATCCTTCTGCACTAGAAATGGACACATTACCTTGTGCGTCGATGCTGTAGCCGTCGGGTTGGCTAATAACAACTTCTGTCCAGTATGGTTTGTCAAACACGTGTTCTATTTCTTCCGACCAGGCACTATGATGCACCGTATCGCAGAATGCACGAACATGAATCAGATAATCATTTCCCGGTTCTAGTCCATACAATGTATCCGGATTGTTGTAAAGTGAAGCATAACGTACCGAGTCAATCCAGTGATTACTCTCGTCATAAAGAATGCCGTATTTCACTTCGTAATGGTCTGCGCTTTCGTAATCACCAAATGAAAGTTCTAATGCCGATACACCATCAACCAATATATTGCGTACGGTCACCTGCTCAATGTTTTGGCACAATGGTTCGTATATGTCATTGCCCAACACAGGAAGTTCGTCGCGAGTGCTGTCTTCAACCCACAGTCGCAATCCGGCAATATTGTATTTCTCCACACCTTTATTCAATACATCGATAAGATTTTTATGGTATCCATCCTCGAAAAGCAACGAGTCTTCGTACGGTAAATATGTAAAGAAATCTCTTACTGCCAAGACCCACTCACCTTCGGGCTTGTAATAATAGCGATCATCATCTGCAAAATATTCGTTAGTCGTTGCACATATTCCATAGTTACCCGATTTGTAGTAGTTGCCATAGCAGTTCACCACCTCGGTTCTTGGAGTCCACGAGCAGATAGAATTGGCGAAATGTGTTCTGCTGACAGGCTCGACAGAAGAGTGGCAATTACGAATGACGCAATCTGTTGCCTCACCACAGATGCCTGAAGAATAGGCATGGGCCGTTACCTTGCCGAATGAAGCACAATTAATTATCATAGTATTATATGCATTTGAGACGATGCTACCGACAGATTCACCGATAATAATACCATCAACCATACAGTTATATATCATCGATGAATAAGATTCTGATGCTAAACCACCAAGCCTTTGGTCTCCACTAACAATATTGCAATCCACAAGGTTAACATTTTTTATGGTACCATTTCGTAGAAACTTTATTAAGCCATTCGAATATTGATAAGAGTTGTTAACCAAGTAACCATCTTCGCTTGTCAGATTGCTGATTTTGTAGCCTCCACCATCGAACACACCGCGAAAATCCCAAATGGGAATCCACAAGTACTCACCAAGATCAATGTCTGTTGTAATACGGATTGTATCGTCTATAAAACCATTCCGATTCAGATACGGTTGTCGTGCAAGCCAAGCCAGACCTTCAGCTGACGATATTGTAATATGGCCATCACTTTCTATAGTGTAGCCATCAGGTTGTTCGGTTACAACATCATACCAGTAGAGTCGCTTGACTGTTGTATTCAACGGTGCACACCATGGGCCATACACATCTTCACCGCATACTGCACGCACGTAAAAGTCGTATTTATTCCGTTTATTGAGTCCTTCTATATCCACACTGTTGCTTTCCACAGAAATCAACGTTCCTGTTCCTTGTACAAAACCCTGTATACCGTACTCCACTTGCCATCCACTACAACCAACAACATTATCCCATTGCAGATGCACCACGGATGTGTCTGACGTGGCTGATAATCCTGTTACCATCCGACAGCCATTATCCTCAACCACAAGGAAATGATTGCCTTTGTTCATTACGCCGTGTGCAAAAGCGAGGGTAAGAGCATGACGTGTACTAGTAACTGGTGTGCAGTCCACATGGTAAAAGTAACCACCACGATTGTCAATAGCACGCAACAGGGAGTCTGTCGTCTCTCCATCATATATCCACGCCTCTGACACAATTTCGTCCATAATATAGAGAGTAACCTGATTATTACTATCCGACGGATAAAAAGTCACATAGGAAGAATCTTCATAACCATAGTACAATGCATAATTAATATACGAATATTGGTTGTCATTCATTATTCCTTTCAAATGAATGGGTTCGCTGAGTCTATAATAGCTGTGCTGCAGCATATTATACTGAGTATAAATAGTGTTATTTGCTGCTAAAGAGTCGTACGATATGTCGAAAAGAGCCGCCTGATTTGTATTGAATTCATAAATTCCCGGATTGACAGCCGTAGAGAGATACCAACCATCACCGTTGCCACTCCAGCCGAAGTTGAAATGGAAATAATCACCTGAAACACCATCACACACAAACATATGGCCAACTTCGTCATCAATTCCTCCATAAAGCAAAGGATGTCCTGCCAGAATATTGGCGCCAACAATGCGATTCCACTCTTCGTCGGGCATTTGTATCTTATTTGCAAAATTGGACGAAGGAAGATAAAGGAAGTGGTTAGTTAAAGCGGCACGCACTTCACTGTTGTATGCGCCGCTGGAGCTTGCACCATACTGCATATTAACAGCCACGCCGCAGTCCCGCATTAAGGTGGCAACAGCATTGACCTGCTGCGGGGTGCTGGTGGCGGTGAGGGCGGAGGGCATATTGGTATAATCATAGGTTGCGCTATCATAATTTACCGTAATGGTACCGTATGGGGTCCAATGACTTCTATATCCGCGGCCGTGGACTGGGTAGCCCCAGTAGTTGATAATCTGGGCCATAGCGGTGGCAACACAGCCGGTAAGGGCGTGACCGTCGGGACCGTTGGCATCCTCGGGACAGAGGGCGTTGTAGTATTGGCCCTGGTCCCAGGTGGTGGTCAACAGGGGACCGACGCTGTCGGGCAGGTCTAATTGTGAATTATGAAGGTTGTATTCTGAGGACAGCAGTCGCTGCCATTCGGTGGCAGTTTCACGGTCTTGGGTAATATCTTGCTGTTGCGCCGCACGTATTTGCGATGCGAGGTCGTCGAGGAAGCCGGAGACCTGCGAGGGCAGCTGGACTGCGGCAGCCCGCCCTCCGTTTTCCAAAGAAGCCCGTTCGCTCCCTTCGGTCGCGTTCGGTTCCCCGTTCTCACTTCTCCGTTCTCCGTTCAAAACGGGCCAGGGACGCGCCATACTGTAGCCCAGCACTGGGTGGGCGATGTCGTCGGCAGCTACGATGACGAAGGCGCTGGAGCCGACGTTGACGACATACATTGCCGGCTGGCCACTTTCGGGCATCGGGTGGGTGTAGACAATCTTCGCTGTGTTGTCGACCATCTTGACCTGCGTGGCGGCGAAGTTCTGCGCCACACGGACAGCCACCGTCGGGTCGACGGGCTTGGCCATCAACGACATACCCATCAGGGTCATAACGATAAAGGATAATAATTTCTTCATATATTGTTGTTTTTGTGTTTTAGAAAAATGTAAAAATTATTTGACGTTTATGATAATTGTGAGCAAAGAATATAATGTTGAAAAATTATTTATGGGTAATTTATGGCTATTTATGATAATTCCTGTTTATACAAAATGTAAGTTATTTTGATCAACCACTTAAAAAATACGTGGACTCTGCTCGGTAACCTTAGGTGTTCCACGACCCATATCCCACAAGTAAAGCCCACGTTCCCACGTGAGCGTTTACTGCTTAACAAGGGATACTTTTTTTATGGAACTTCAAGGCTACCTGTAAGCGCAAACGCTATTATGTCTTTCTATTTTTGTATATTCTCTACTTTGTTCTGGTTTATAATATTTTATTGACTATTGTTTTAATTTGTTTGTATATCAATTTGTTGTTTACAATACTATCACTATATGTCTAATGCAAAAAAAACAAGAATACACCCATCAGTGTTTTTCCATCATAACCTCGTCTGCCAAATAGCGGTCGCCAAATGTGTAGAGTTTGACAATGGGGTCGCGCATCAACTGGTTTGTGCGAGAACGATAGAACATATCCAGTGCCTGTTCGGAACTGATATTCATATCGGAGGCTATCAAACTTACTATCCTGCCTATCTTATTCCACATTAACAACGGACTAAGCATATATTATTTAATTATTAACGATTCAACAAAATGCAAATGACTGTCCAAAACCTTCTGCGAACAGATACATATTTGGTTATTAGGGCGATGTTTTGACAGTTCAAGTAAGGCGGTCTCTATAGGCATCAAACGTGACATATAGGCTTCAACAGTGTCAATCACCCTATCGTTTGCCACACCGCCTTCGACGATGTCGTACACTTGGCCTCGATACAAACCCTGCCGGTTGGCAACGATAAAATCCAGCCAGTTTTCGTCGTATTCGTCAAATTTTTTATAGCAACACCACTCCTTTGCTTTTTCAATATCAAGATCATACACACTGACGATGCCGCTTTCCATCCTTACACGTGCCATACGGTCGGCCCAAGCCTCGGCTTGCCCTTGAATATCCGTGACATAGAATCCACGGCCGAAATCCAATCCCTGACGGCCTTTGGATGCTTCAGGTTGTTTGATTTCTTCTGTCCCTCCGTGATACACTCTCATACGGCATCTCCTTTCTTGGCTTCTCTACGGTATAATGCTTCAAGTATATCCTCTGTCACAATTCGTCGACTTTGGGTGTGTAGGGTTTCATAGCAAGGATAAATCAATTCGGAAAAAAGGTTAACAGCCTTCATTCGCTCGTACATATCGGCAGAAGAGACATTCTCGGCTTCTGCTGCCGCTTCCACACACGAAGCTGAAAAAATATTTTGCAGTACTTCTTTTGTAAAAGCAGGCATCTGTTGTATTGATTTATCCTCTTGCATAATCACCTCAAATTACATCCTTATATATATTTTTCAATCCCTCATAAAGAAGAAAATGTCATTATCAGTACTCTTGCGAGAAAAGGTAAACGCTGTCCTCGCGCTGTTCGCCACGTGCGTAGGAGCCGAAAAGCCATGCCCGCACCACCGGCTGGGTGGCGAAATAGTCGGCAATGACCTTTGATATTTCGGCGGTACTCATTGTTTTTTTCTCTCAATTCGGCGGTGCAAAGTTACGCATTATTTTTAAACTGGCAAAATTCTTTTTGTGTCGGGGGATATAAAGTTAGAATTCGCCTGCTCGCAAGTGCGAGCGAGATCTTGTGAATCTTGTAAATTAATTCCGCCTGCGGCTGGGATGAAGAGCAATAATCAACCAGATCTACAAGATCTCTGCCCAAAGGGCAAGGGCATTTTTCGCCTGCTCGCAAATGCGAGCGAGATCTTGTGGATC
>Ga0247610_10007775_pt1 | contig 10961 bp, 9 predicted proteins | sample 174DNAGHGhighgp2_FD_193483 | JGI IMG/M metagenome (GOLD analysis project Ga0247610, IMG submission 193483) | Sheep rumen microbial communities from Palmerston North, Manawatu-Wanganui, New Zealand - 1742 DNA GHGhigh gp2 | ecosystem: Host-associated > Mammals > Digestive system > Stomach > Rumen ...
AGGTTTGCATATAAATCTTCAAATGTTTGACCAGCTTGTGGATAAGATACAATACCAATTGATGCTGTTATCGCAACTGATTCACCAACTAAAACTTGATAAGGGTTAGAGATGATATTGTTTATTGCATCTGCAAGCTTTTCAATTCTATCTCTATTATCTTCATCTCTAATAAATACTAAGAATTCATCATTTTCATATCTTGTTAAAGATGCTCTATATGGTAAGATTCTTAAAATTCTTGTTGCCATTTCTTTTAATATTTGGTCACAAGTATCTTCACCAAATACTTCATTTAAATCAGAGAAACCATCAATATCAATATACATTAAAGTTAAAGCACCAAAACGATCAACCTTTTTAATATATTGTTCAATAGCTGAAATCATTTGATTTCTTGTTATAGCATTTTCAACAATTATTTCATGTTCTTCTCTTTCTAATCTTAAATTTCTTTTAATTAAGAAAAAGAATATAACACTTAATAAAATAATAACAGCTAATGCTACAAATGTTAATAAGATGGCAGCTCCATCATCCATTGCTAAAAATTTCATTTGATCTTACCTCCTTTTCGTATTATATTTTTCTAATAAATTTAATGCTTCTTCATAAGGAACAGCCTTTGAAATCAAGAAACCTTGAATTAATCTTGCACCAAATTTCTTAACTAAAGCAGCTTGTTCTTCAGTTTCTACACCTTCACAAATAATATCCATATCAAGTGAATTACCTAATTCACATATTGTTTTAACAATACTTGCATGTACTTTATTATTTGTAATATATTTTGTAAATTCTTTATCAATCTTTAATGTATCAACAGGTAAATCCTTTAAATATAACATTGAAGAATAACCTGTACAGAAATCATCTAAGTGAATTGAGAATCCTTCTTCTTTTAATCTCTTTAATTTTTCAGTCATCAATTGGAAATTACCCATTAAGAATGTTTCAGTAATTTCAATTGCGATTGAACCAGGCTTTAATTTTAAAGCTTTAAATTCATCAATTATTTGTTGAACAAAACCAACTTGTAATAATTGAATAGGTGAAACGTTCATTGAAATATGAACATTATATTTTTCTAATTGCTTTGCTAATCTAAAAGATTCTTTAATAACATATCTTCCTATATCTAAGATATAACCTCTTTGTTCAGCAAGTTCAATAAATGCTTGAGGTGATTTATCAAAATATTTTGGATTAGACCATCTAATTAAGGCTTCAAAACCATCAATTCTATTTTGAATAACATCATATTGAGGTTGTAAGAACATTCTAAATTCATCATTTTGTAAACCGTTAATTAAATCCTTTTCCATTGTTTCTGCAGCTTCAATTACACCATCCATCGCAGGCTCATAAACAATGAAATCTCTTGTAGAGAAGTCAGCAATATTTCTATAAGCTAAATCAAGCTTTTGCTTAATTTCTTCAATTGTAACTTCTTCATTATCAGTCTTTAAATTATAAACAACAACTTTTACTTTAACATAAATATGATTGTTTTTAATTTGAATAGGTCTTCTTAGAATATCTAATGTTTTATTAATTTTATCTTCAACTTCACCTAAATCATTATTAGGACAAGCAATAATAAATTTATCATCATTAATATGATATAATCTCATTCCTTCATATTGTTCTTTTAAAATATTAACAAATTCATTTAATAAAATATTAAAATTAGTTCTACCAAATACCGCAACTATTTCTTCATGCTTACAAATATTATATTGAACAAATGCTAAATCATCTAAACCAGCACTTCTTTTTAATAAAACGAAATCGTTAATTAATGAGAAGTTGTTATCAACAGATGTAATTTCATTTCTACCATTCATTAAATATAAATATTTTCTTCTATTATAATCTTCTGTTTCTTCACTACCCATTAAATAATAACTAGATAAAATATGAATAGGAGTTAATTGTAAATACATTGGGTCATCCCCATCCATAGGAACAGAACATTCAAATGGTTTATTTTCTTTAATAGTATTTAAAATAGGTTCACCTGTTTCAACATCTATAAATGATGAAACATCATCTAAATGCTTAATACCATATAATTGTTTAAATGTTTTATTTGTAAATATAATCTTACCATTAGGATCAATTCTAATAACAATCGCTCTTGTAGCTTCTAAAGTATGTCTATCAACTCTTAATACCTTAGATGCTTTTTTACAACCTAAAATTAAAATTACTAACATCGCAATTAAAATTACAATACCAATGATATAGAATATACCTAATTGACCTGTAACCCAATCAATTGATAAGTAAGCATCATCAACTGAAATAAATGTTGTTAAATAAACATCAAAGAATGAAGTTGTTGTAATAACATATTGACCACTTGCAAAACTCCAAACAATACTTCTTTCTGAATTTGTTAAATCATCAATATTAATATTACCACCAAATAATCTTGATACTAACGAACCAGAAGATTTATCATTTGCAGTATATTCATAAATGATACCATCATTTGAGAATATTAAAGTGTCAAATACATATTCTTTTTTAAATGATTCATATGTTAAATTAATAATAGTCTTTAAAGGAACACAACCTGTTTCATATGCACCAGCATCATTCTTTCTTAAAAAGAAGAAATAATAATCTGTATTAGTCTCTGTAGTTCCAGATCTAAAATCTTTATAACGCATTAATAAGATTTTTCTTTCGCCTTCACCAATGTTTTTAAATTTAGATTCAGGAGCTGTAACTGAAACAGTTCTAATTAAAGAATAAGTATTATCAATAAAATATCTACCATTAACATATCTATAATATGTTCCTGCTTCAAATTCTTCTTGAGTTATATCATTTTTAGCTTGATTAGCATCAACTGTATAATAAGTAGCTTTTTCATCATATTCTTTTGATAAAACATATTCCTCATTTTCTAATGTATAAAAACTACTACCTTTTTGAACTGCATAGTCATATGAATTCTTATCAATAATTGTAGTTCTTGTTGCTGAAATCGTATAATATGTTTCAAAACCTAATTGTTGGAAAGAATCATAATATGAATTAACTAAAGTAGTACTTAAAGTCGAAGACATATTAGATGCCTCTTTACCAAGTTCAGCCATAGAGTTTCTAACTCTAGCCTGAACCATAGTGTTATAGCATACAAAAGCAATTGCAGCATAAGAAATTATTAAAATTAAACATGACATTATATACCATCTTAAGTCTTTTAATCTCATATTTAAAACTCCTCACCAGTATAATCAATTATTAAAAAATCAAAAAAGACCTTTAAAAGACAACTGGCTGCCATTTAAAAGGCCCTTTAGCTTTGCGTCATCATATTTCTATGATTTTGCCATTTACTTTCTTGTAAGTTTCTTTAATATATATTTTAATATATATATTATACAAAATAAATAAGTAAAGTGTCAAGATTGTTACATTTCATAAAAAGTAACAATCAAGCAAATAAAAGTAGAAAATTTATTAAAATTAAATTTATTCCATATTTATTTGATATCAGGATATTCTTTAGCCATACGAGCCATAAAATCTTCTAATGATTCTAAAGGATTTAAGCCTGGCATTGAACGTCTTAAAGCATTTAGTTCAATTTCAAACATTTCTTTTTTTTCGGCATCACTAAACAAAGCAAAAATACTTTCATATTTTTTCAACAAGCTAAATGCTTTAATTTGCATTTCTATTCTTCTTTCCATAGATAGTTTTTGAGAATAATTTCCATTAGATAAAACATAGGCACCATACAAAGAAGCTGTTATATACTTATTAGCATATTCCTCATTTTTGGCTTTTGTAAAAATAAAAACTTCTTCAGTACATAAACAAAAATCATCAAAATGTAATGTCGTAAAATCAATTTCATTTTTTGTTCTAACCTGAGATTTCTTGTTATTTCTCCATAAATAAATATTTACATTCACAGAAATACACTCAACTGTAGATAATAAAGTTCTATTAAAATACGTATCCTCTAGTTGTCTTAATTTTGGGTTAAACTGATATCCATTATCATTCAAAAATTTTCTGTTACAATATAATCCATGAACAAAAACAGCCGGATTTTTACTGTCGTAAAAAATCTCTTTTATTTTTCCATTAAACATACGAGCTTGTTCTATAACATTGCCAACTGCGACATTCGGTCTAGTTTTCTTTAATATTGCTATCATCTTTGATAAACAATAATCATCTTTATCATAAAAAACATCATCTTGGTCAAACATAGTAATATATTCAGCTTTAGAATGATCAATACCATGTTGTCTTGTCATACCTTGACCAACATTTTTTTCATTAATTATATATTCTATATTTAAATTGCCATATCTTTTAAATTTATATGGTTTTATTTTATGAGGAGAATCATCATTAACAATAATTACTCCTATTTCTTCAAAATTGACATCTTTTTGTCTAGCCAAAGAATCTAAGAAATCAAATATAAATTCTTCCCCTTCATATTCAGGAACGATTATATCTAAAAAATGAGGTTTAGAATTATCATACTCAGAATGAATGTTATTCATTTTGAAAATAACATTTAATAAGGAATCAACTAATTTTAAATTAATATTAGTTCTCCTTTGTTTTTCAAATTCAATGGCAAAATAATTATCTCTTATTTTTTCATCAATTGATTCATAAATTCCTTTATAATCATTATATAAAGCATAAATAATTTCTTCATACTTTCTTTTTTTATCTTGTAGTATTGGGATGTTAAAATCAAGAGACTCTATAATGGTAAAAATAGAAAATAACACATTAAATAAATATTGCTTATAATAATCATTATTATTCTTTTGTAACATTTCAAATGTATCAATTACTGATTCATAATATTCATCAATATTTTCAACATTTATAGGTAAATGATTTTTATCATATTGGACAACTGAAAAGCCTGATAGATACGTTGTTAATTTTAAACCACTTATTTCAGTATTAAATATTGCATTTCGATAAAAATTTTCTAATGCATAAATATTTAATTTATCATTAAATTTAATATTTTTTTCTTTTAAATATTCTAATTTAAAATAATGAGCATGAGGAGTTTCCACGAATACATAATTAACAATACCAACTGCAGGTTTTCCATCTAAACCAACATAGCTTTCAGCCAAATCAGTTCTTAAAAGATTAGGTTTATTATTTTTTAAATAATCTAATGTTTGTCTTATACCATTTGTATCAAAAAAATCATCTGCGTCTATAAATGTTACATATTCAGCTTTACATAAATCTAAAGCTTCATTATATAATGGACCATATGTTTTTTTTGATTGAATTATTTTAGATTCAAATTTAAATCTTTTTAATAAATCTCTTTTGATATTTATTTCATTTGATAAAACAATTACACTTATATCTTTATCTTGTTTTATTTTATCAATAGAATCTAAAGTTCTTTCTAAAACTTTATGTGTTCTTGATAAAGTTATAATTATATTTAATAATTTCATTATTATTCACCTACAATTATGTTATTTATTCGTTTTCAAATTCTTTTATGAAACCATCAATATCTGAGTTAGCTATTTTATTTATATTTTTAGCAACCTTTTCATCATCCCAGTTCCACCAAGCAATCTTTTTTAATTTTTCAATTTGTTCAGGATTAAATCTATATCTTATTATTTTAGCAGGATTTCCGGCAACTATTGCATAATCAGGAACATCCTTAGTAACAATTGAACCCGTTCCAATAACAGCACCATCACCAATAGTAACACCAGCTAAAATTGTTACGTCATCACCAATCCAAACATCATTTCCAACTTTAATTATTCCTTTATTTTTTGTAACATGACAATCATTTAAAACTTTTTCATCGGAAAAATAATAATTTAATTTATCAAATGGATACGAAGACACTAAATCAGTTCTATGAAATGAAATGATGAAATTTACATTTCTGGCTATAGAACAATAATCACCTATAATAACTTTTTCTTCATTATAACCTTGTATAACCATGCCTCCTGCATTATAAGTATGTTTTCCAACTTCCAAAGATTTACTATTAATGTATTGATTCATTAAAAATCTTGTTGAATTCAATCTTAATTCAGATCTTAAATTAACCATAATTATTTGTAAATTTGGTCCATATACACTTTTTCCTCTAAAAAATAAAAATTCATTTCTATAATTATTTGATGTATTAACATCTAAATCTAAAACAGATGTTATCATATTATCTATACTTTTGATTGTTAATTTATTATCTTTAAATTCCCAATATCTTTCGTTATCATGACCAATAGATAAAAAATCTTTTATTATTCCATTTTCTTCTAATCTAAAATATCTTGTACTATTGTTATAATCTAAGTTCGTAAAAATACAATATTTCCCTACTAAATTCATAAGCAACCTCTCAAATTATTCATTAATATAATGATACCATATTTTTAATATAATTGTAAAAATTTTAAAGAATAATAAGTTTTATTTTTTAATTATATTTTCTAATTCTATAAATTTTTGTTTAGTATCATTTCTTTCATTAAAATAATTTATTGAATCAATGATTTTATCACTATTTTTAAATAATATTCCTATCCTTGCTTCATTCAAAAATAATGAATTGATATAATATAATTCATTTTTATATATTTTTTGAGGATTATAGATAAATATATCATCAACATTATATAGACCTTTATATGATAATTGTTGTTTAGGTTGTTTTAAAGTATTTCCTCCAATTTCAGAAATTTTCTTTATTTGCTTCAACAAAGAATTTGAATCAACATTATTATTTAAATCTTTCTTAAACATAATATGATTTAATACAATCATTCTATTTGGAGAAATTGGATAAAAATAATGTAAATTTATATTTACTCCATTAACTAATGGACATATTTCTAATGTAGGGTAGACATCAGTTATTAAAAATTCACCACCTCTAGCATCAACTATAGACATATAATATCCTGATAATAATTGATTAAAATCCGATTTAATAATCGGATCTATTAAATTATTATTTTTTATTTCATCAAAAGAACGCATTTTAGCTAATTCGCATATTTCTCTTTTCCATAAATCTTCATAATCATCATTTTTAATATAATTTGATAATATTTTTAAAGTTTGTTCATCAAATGTTTTATTTTTATATTGATCTAAACGATAATCACTTCTAAATGATAATAACCCTAAAAATATTCTAATTTTTTCTAATTCTGCTCTATTAATTCTTATTTCATCACTATTATAAAATTTATCCTTAAATAATTCAGCAATCTCAGATTCAAATTTTGCAAGTGTAGATTCTATAATTGTCGGGTTATCTTTATGATTGATCTCATCACGATACATATGCATATTCATAAAAATATTTTTTGTTATTTTAGAATCTAATTCTTTTGTTTCAATATTATAATATTTAACTTTCTCATTCTCATCATAAAATTTCTTTAAAATAAATTGCGGAATATAATGATGTCTTTTAGCTTCTTGATTATTCATTTTAAATCTCCCTCCTTCTTAATTTTATACTAATTTTTCAACATAAAAAATATAATTTATAAAAAATAAATATTTTATTTATTTAATCATAATTTATTTTTTTAAAATGATTTAATGATTATTTAAATTTTTATTTTTATTATAATTCTTTGTTGCTATAGTTTTAATAATTGGTAAATATGTTTCTAAAAAATATTCAGTGTATTCAAATGGATAATCATTTCCAAAGGATTCATTTCCATCCTCAAAAATATAACGCCATTTTACAAAGCCATCACCTATACTTTCAAGTAATCCTTCAAGAGTATATCTAGAATCACATTTAACATGATTCAATTCATTTTTGAATGTATCATCTAAATTATCAAACAATGATTTAAGATTATGTCTATCTTTTACTTCTAAATTATTAACCTTATTACCAAGTAAATATTTAAAATATAATTCACAAGCAAATAATCCATTTACAAAACCAGGGATTGCAACAATATGACTAACTATTCTATTATATTCATCTATGTGAGTATTCTTTTCTTCAAAGCATCTTTCATATGCTTCATAAAAAGCATCAGCTAATTCCTTTTGTTCTATTAAGCATCCTCTTAAGTATTTCATTTTAACACATCTCCCTATTGATTTTATATTAATTATTCAATTTTAATTGGAACATCTATTAACTATTTTTATATGTTTTTATTAGTTGTAATTTTCAATTAGTCATCATTAAAAAATGATTTTTTTCAATCAAAAAAATTATTATGTATCAATATCTTTAAAAAATGCAATAAAATCATTAACTATATCATTATATTCCCTATCAGTTTTATAAACTTCGGGAATATATAAATCTTTTATCTTATTTGGGCCATATTTATATTTCATTAATGCATAAGAAAATGCATATGCATCAAGCTCAGAATCTTGTTTAAAATAATTAGGATTTTCTTTTCCATCTTGATCTAATGCTTTTATATAATTCTCATTTTCATAAATCCACTTTTCAATCAAATTAGTGTCTACTTCACCTATTATTCTAGATTTATATTCTCTTATTTTAATATGTTGAAAAATATGCCTTGCTTCATGAATAATAATATATTCTACATCCATTAAGTTATTATCTTCATATGCTTTCTTGACTGAAAAAATATTCAAACGTATTATGTTTGTATTTCTATCACACGTTCCCATTATTGACAAATCCTCATCATATCCAAATTCCCATTTTATGGTTTCAGATATTTGAAAGTACTTATAATTATCATGAATCATTTTATTTATCATTGGAGCAAATATCGGATTATATTCATCATACACTCTCTTGAATTCTTCTTTTATCATAAAGTATCCTCAACATTCTTCTTATTGCCTTCTACTTCTAATATTAAAAACACATTCTCCTGCATAAAGCATTTGAATGTGTTTTTTAATAATACTAATAATCTAAATGTTCATCTGAAACAGTTCTTATAAATAAATCATAATCTAATTGCATTTTTAAAAGCTTTTCAGCCGAAAAGCCAGTCGCTTTTTCAAATGCAACAGCAATAGCTGTAGATACATTTCTTTTTCCGTTAATCAATTCACTTATTATAACTTTACTCATATTCATTTCTTCAGAAAGCCATTTTTGAGTTTTACCCATAGAAATTAATAAATATTTAATTGTATTACCTGGATGTACTGCATAATTAATCATTATAAATCACCAATACTTAGCTCATATACTATTTATTTAAAAAACATTTTCCAATTCAGACAAAACATCAAAAGTATCCTTAATCACTTTATATTTAGTCCAATTAATTTCATTAAGCAAATCATTAACAAAAGAAAAAACTTTTTCTGCTATAAATCTATTTTAATTTAGAATAATTAGGTTGAGTCACAATAGAATTACCATTATTTTGCATTGTAATACAAGAAATAAGTGTTGAGGCTCTTGAAACAACTCCAGTCATATTTATTGCCTTTTCCGCTTTTATATTTACTAATTCTTTAAGTTCCTCATCTTTTCCTTTATATTCTTTTATAGTTTCATCCGCGAATTCATAAAAAATCTCATAAGAAACTTTAACATCAAATAGCATTTTAGGTTCCAATTCTACATGTCGTTGATAAAACAATTTAAAACCATTAATAGAAACATCAGATATTTCATATGAATCTTCAGTAATCACTTTTATTTGTTCACTCGTTTCATTATATTTATTATTCAATTTTTCGTAATCAACCTTTTTTAAATCTATTGAAATTGATTTAAAAAACAATTTTTTTTCAGCTACTTTATCCATATTATTCCTCCTAAATAATCTTGATTTCATCTTGATGAATCCACGGATTATTCTTTGATACATTCGTTCCTAATTGTTCATTTAAGTTAGGATAATTATATAATTCATCAACGGCATCTTGTACAAAATTAGATACAATATCCACTGTTTCTTTTACTATAGTATCACAAGTATTTGCACCAAAAACATATTGGGAAATAGCCTCATTTAATAAAAGATTAATGCTTACCCCTTCTTTTTTAGCTCTTTCATCAACTAACTTATGAAGATTCTTTGACATTCTAACGGTTATTTTGCCACTAAAATCTACATTCTCATGAATAGTAGGTTCAGGAATCTTAATATTATTTTCTTTACAATACTCTAAATAAACCTCAAGATTACCTTTTGCTTCTTCTATTGCATCAACAATAGTATCACCAACACCTATAACATTATCTAAATCGTAATATTTAACAACAAAAACCTTATCACCATTTCCACTATATTCGGTATATACTTCAAATCTATAATCATTTGTCATGATTAATCCTCCAAATTTTTTATTATTTTATTTAATTCCTTTAAATAAACAAAGCTAACTGTCTTTCCATTTTTAGAAGGAATTGTAAATGGTCTTTCAATATTTCTATGTCTAGCAATACAGTGTGATCCTTTTCCTCTATTTTTAATAATTTCAAATTCAAGCAATTCTAAATATCGAATTAAATCATCAAGTTAAATTTCTTTCTGCAATGGCTCTTTTTTGAAATTTATCTATTAATTTTTTATCATTTGATAATTTAACTTTCCCTTTATTATGCCACCATATATGGTGGCATAATTATTTTATAGATTTATCAAAAATATGTCAATATACGAGTCAATTTTTTAATTATTATTGGTAAGATAAAAAACTTTTAATTATAGAAAAACATATCAAATGATATAGCATTACTCATAAAAACGTAGCAAATGTAAAAAAATTACACGTTTATAATTTACAAATGAATTTTTTTATCATATAATATTTATGGTGATTAATTATGTTAAAACAAGTTAGATTTAAAAATTTTACATCATTCACAAGAGAAACTATCATTTCTTTTGATGCAACAAAATCAGAAATATTATATGATACAAATACATATAATAACATTCTAAAAGGTTGTTGTTTTTATGGTTCAAATG
>Ga0247610_10007778_pt1 | contig 10955 bp, 11 predicted proteins | sample 174DNAGHGhighgp2_FD_193483 | JGI IMG/M metagenome (GOLD analysis project Ga0247610, IMG submission 193483) | Sheep rumen microbial communities from Palmerston North, Manawatu-Wanganui, New Zealand - 1742 DNA GHGhigh gp2 | ecosystem: Host-associated > Mammals > Digestive system > Stomach > Rumen...
TATGCCTAAGTCAGTCAACTTTATCCAAGCATCATCCTCTCCGCCTTCCAGTCGTCCGAGCAAAGGCCTGCGGCCTTCTACACCCAGCGTTATCATGTATATACCTCGCCCTGAGTAATCCCATCCGCTACACCGTCGACGCATCGAGTGCTTCGTCTCCCTGCGACACAACTGCTTATCCACAGATTGATTTTGTTTTTCCATTCTGTCTTTCCTTGTATGCTTGTGTATAAGTGTCCTGTGCTCGGCATCTGTGATGTCGAGTCTCTTCATCCGTGTTCTGTGCTCGGCATCTGTGATGTCGAGTCTTTCCCCTATGTTGAGTTTTGCTCTCTATCCATTCATCAAGGCTGCTACTCTGCATTCACGACCTCGAGATCTATCTTTACGCCGCTGATTTTTTCCGTATCTTTTCTATCAACTCCTCCAAACTGATGCAAACCTTTGTAAAGAGTTTATACATCTGTTCGGGTTCGAAGTTGTCTTTGGTTTCAACAACCGGAGTTTGGCTTTGCACACAAAATAATGTGCAAATTTACGAAAAATTTCTGACATTTGCAAATAAAATAGCTATTTTCAATTAAATTATGTCTTCTTGCTAATTCTGTAGGGGCGATGATGATATCAGTGCATGGAGATTGGGGATGATCATCGGCAGGCATTCGGGGAAGTGGTATTCGTTGCCGAGGATATCGGAAGAGCGCTCTTGCATGACTTTGGCTGCCGGATGCCAAGCGCAATAGTAGAAATCGATGGTATCAGGGAGTAGTTTGCGGAATTGCAGCGAATGACGTACGGCTGATATGACTTGGTAATCTATCTGTTTTGACGTACTTTTTTCAAATATACAAGAAAAACACAAAAATATTTGCATTATTTCAAGTAAAGTTGAAAAAAACAAATAGGAACAAACTGAACTTGGCGCAAACCGAGGATTAGCGTTCCTCGTAGGTGCCGTCGGTATAATAGATGATGATACGTGCGATCTGCTTGGGTGCGGAAACGGATGCAGGACGCGCAGGTTTGTCGGGGAGAGGCTGTGCAGGCGTAGAAACGGCAGTCCTGTCGGCAGAAGCGGGGATGTCAGACGGCAGTTCGGGACGCAAATCGCCAAAGAGTTCGGCTTGCGTGACGCCTCCGTTAGGGCGATACATGCTGCCGGTACCTAACATCAGCCAATCGGGGCTGATAGTACGGAAACAATTCAGAATACGCACGTAGATATCTACGCTGGGTTTGTTGCGTTCGCTCAGGATATTCGATATAGTACCAGCCGACACTCCGAGCATCTCAGCAAACTGCTTTGCCGTGAGTTTCTCAGATTCGATTATTTTCGCCAATCGTTCACGTTCGTTCATTTCATTCAATTCTCGCTAAAGTTGGACAATTTTTAGACGAATTTCGGGAAAAAGACTCTCCGAAAAACAATGCAAAGATACGAAAACTTTTTCACATTTGCAAACTTTTAGAAAGAAAATTTTTCAGTATTCAATATTCACATATCAAAATATCGGAATGCAAATTCACATCTATAGCCAGATTGGACAACAATCAAAGAATCAAAGAAATACATAAAGCACAATTTAGATTAAGTAAATCATGTAACGTGCATAGTATGAGCACCTAACAAAACACGAGCATTACACACCCAATTATAGCAAAATGACTGACAGCCAAACTATGATTACGCATAAATTCGTACTTTAAGTATTCTCATGTTCGATTGATTTTCTGCATTTTAGGTATAAGCTACTATGTATGCGTGGAACATTTTGGAGGGTAAATTCACGATTGTGTAGGTGGTTTTGTGTTGTGATGCATTCACAAGTCAAAATGGTATGCAGGCGTGAATAATGGTATGTTCAAGGTTGTGAAATTCACAAATCAATACATCACAAGTGTGATTTTCGAACACACGGTACTCGCTTGGCGCACACAAAAATTGGGGTGCAAACTACCCCACTCTGAAAATGAGAAAAATTGTTGAACTGTGAAAGTTCCGGAAGGACTGAACGGAAATCGGACACGAATAAGCTGAGCGTAAAAAAATGAGAGGGGACCGAAAATCGGTACTCCTCTACTCCTTCATCCGTCTGAGATAAAAATCGAAGATGATTGATCGTTGTGCGATGGTGGAGGGATAAAGTTGCTTGGCGAGATTGAGATTGGTTAGTCTGGATTGGGTAAAATCCCGTTTCATACGCAAATAATCGATTCTCGCGCGGATAATTGCTGCAAAATGTCGTGGTTTGAGCGTTATAAGTGCCTGAAAAGCAGCCACATAATCCAATATGAACCGTCCGAACATGACTCTACGCAACCAGGGTTGCGGGAGATTCTTGTAGATCATGAGCAGATTGTTACGGAAATTGAGGTAGGTCTTGCGTGGATTGTCATAGGCAAGTGCGCCTCCACCGAGGTGATAGACGGCACTCTGCGGCACGCATACCAACTCGTAACCTCGCATGTTCAGTCGCCAGCAGAGGTCGATCTCCTCCATGTGAGCAAAGAACTTATCGTCGAGTCCGCCCAGGTCGTTGTAGAGTTTCGTTCGGATAAAGAACGCTGCTCCGCTGACCCAGAACGTACGTGCGACGGTATCGTATTGTCCGTTGTCGGGTGCGACAAAACTCATCATTCTGCCTCGGCAGAAGGGGTAGCCGAGCCGGTCGATACATCCTCCTGCAGCTCCGGCGTGCTCGAAGGTGACGGGTTGTGCGGGATCATTCTGATGAGCGAGTAAGGACTTGTATGCCAATATCTTAGGTTGAGCAGCCGCGACATTCGGATGTTGCTGCATATATGTCAGCACAGGTTGGAGCCAGTCAGGCGTAACCATCACATCGGAGTTGAGCAGCACGACCATCTCGCTATCGATGTCGGCAATAGCTCGGTTGTAGCCGGACGCAAAGCCGTAGTTGTGATCATACGTGATGAGGCGGAGGTGTGCCGCCTTGGCTTCGGGCGAGGCGAGCAAGCCCTGGAGGTACTGAACGGAATCGTCGGTCGAACCGTTATCCACGACAACGACCTCCGTGTCCGGTAGCGTAGTATGCTCGAGCACAGACGGGAGGAAGCGACGCATCATATCTGCGCCGTTCCAATTGAGTATGACTACACTACAGAGCATTTGGGATTTACGATTTGATTATTTGGGCGTTGGAACTTCCAACGGTTGTGCGTCCAGAGCCATAGATGCGGCTGTTCGAGGATGTTCTGCTCGAGCAGGCGGGCATATTCCTCGGTAATATGTTCGGACTGCAAGGGGATGAGTTTCATGTGGTAAAACCCTCTTTTCGGGCTGCTTATATACGCATAGAAACACGGAAATCCGAACTTCTTGCCCAGCACCTCGCTACCATTGAGGAAGGCTGTATCCTGATTGAGGAACGTGGTCCATACATGTGCGTTCCGTGGCGAGGGTTTCTGATCTGCCAGCATGCCGTACATGGCGTTGACCTTGCTGTTACGGAGTTGTATCATTCGCCTGAGCAGCACATCTTTCTCAATACATTCGCCTCCTCGTTGTGCGCGTATATCGAGCATTAACTGATTGAAATATCGGTTTTTCAGTCGTCGATAGACATTACACTCGACCACGCCTTGCGCAGCATATCTTCGTCCGAAATCCGCCGCCCACTCCCATGTACCGAGGTGTGCGAGCATGGTGATTGCTCCGCCATGTTCGAGGCATGCTTGAGCGACGATGTCTTCGTGCTCGTAGGTCATGCGCTCGCGTATCTCGGCATCGGAGATGGAGTAGCCGTAGATCGTCTCAACAATCAGGTCGGCAAACCTATGGTAGAAGCGTTTGCGCAGTTCGTCACGTTGCTGTTGCGACCAATCGGGGAAAGCGTTCCTTAGGTTCTTGTCCACGAGTTTGCGCCTGTAGCGCACCCCATAATAGACAAGCGGGTATATCAGCCAATCAGCCAGAAAATGATGCACCCGCAAGGGCAGCTTACCCAATATGTTGAGCCCGACATGCTTCATCGGTCAGGTGTTATGCTTCTTCTTCGGTATAGAATCCGTTCTCTACACCATACCGGTACTCTGCATCCTGAATGAGCTGAACCTGTACGGATGTGACGGGACAGTTGTCGGCTTTGGCTTGCTCGAGCACGTATTGGAGTTGCTCTGTTTCGTCCACATAGCCCTCGTTATACTCGATGTCGCCATTCTCCTCGTCCTCGGTAGCCAAGCCCTTCATGATCAGGTAGTCGTCCATGACATCCAGAACATAGAGGATATCATCTTCGGTCAGTCCGTAGAGGTCCTCAGCCGGAACGGTTCGGATAATATAATCAAGCAACTCGCGCTCTTGATCGTCGATGATGGAAGATTCTAACATATTTATAATTTAGGATTTATGATTTCAAGTTTCAAATTTATGAATTACACCTTAGATGAACATTCTGACGAGAGTGAGGAAGATAGCGAGAACGGGTGTGGCAAGCAGGAGGCTGTCGAAGCGGTCGAGCACGCCCCCGTGTCCGGGCAGGAATCGTCCGGAATCCTTGATACCGTATGACCGCTTGAGCAAGCTCTCCATCAGATCGCCGAACGTACCGGCCACGGTAGCGAGCAGTCCGAACAGCAAAGCCACCACAAACTTGGCATGTGGTTGCACGGAGTACTGCCAACTGTCGATAACATCAAACCATCCGCAACGTGAGAGCAGCCATGCTGCGAGCAGGACAAATGCTGCCCCTCCGAACAAACCTTCCCAACTCTTCTTCGGGCTGACATGGGGTGACATCTTATGGTTGCCGGACGGACGTTTAGCGGTAAGCGAGCCGACACAATACGCTCCGGTATCGTTGGTCCAGAGCAGCACAAACAACGCCAGGAGCAGCCACTTGCTATAAGCCAGCACGATCAACATCGTGGCAAACGGCAGGGCGATCATCACTTGTCCGCTAAACAGGTTGCCCCAATGTGCAGCCGGTTGTGCGGACTGATGATGCGCCAACTCGCACAACAACGCCACCATAAGCAGCACGATGTACGCCAGGGCAAACGCCTGCGAGAGGCTCGCCTCGAAGATATAGTTGGTAGCAAACATGGAGTCGCAGAACTGCCACACCCCCACTCCTGCAAACAGCAGCAGGTTGAGCAGCATGCCAAAGACGCGTGTGTATGCGGGATCGCCCGTTATGGAATGGAACTCCCTAACCGCCAAGGTGCTGACTACCGCAAAGATGGCTGCAAACGCAAGCGGATGGACGAGTATAGCCGCCACAACGACTGCCACATAAACTGCGCCGGAGATGGTACGTTGTACAAGATTGGTCATTCTTTCAGAATTCAGTATTCAGTATTCAGTTTTTTAGAATCCGAAGCTCAGTCCCATGACAGCCGTGAAGTTCTTTCCCTGCATGAATGCGGGTGTGAACTTGTTGAGGTAATATGTCTTGAGTTCTTCGCCTGCGAGGTTACGACTGGTATAGTCGGCATTCCAGCCACGGTCTTCGCCATCTATTCGCGCGGATGAAGGAGTAAAGGCGCGGGCGTTGTTGTAGATGATATCCACGTGTGCATAGCAGTTGTTGAACACCTCGTAAACAGCTCGGAACTTCAGTTCGTCGTTACGCCAGATCTTCTCGCTAAAGGGTTTTTGTGCGATAATAGGATTAGGTACGCGCGTGCCGGCAATATACTTGCGTACATAGTCATACTTGCGGTACTTGGTATCCTGGGTATAATCGAGGGTGAGACGCAGACTGCGTGTCGGTCGATAGGACAGTTGGAGGAAGATGGATTGTGCGTTATCGCCCATGTAATGTCCCATGTTGTAGGTGTTGGACGTGAAGTCGAGCACCTTGATGGAGTGCGTGTACGTAGCAATATACGAGCGCATGAACTCCCCCTTGAGACTCAATCCGTTGACAGGCCATCCGCTCCACTGGAAGCCGAGAACGTAGGACAAAGGATTGTTCTCCTTGTTGGACGGTTTGAGTCGGGCGAGTTTGAACTCGTCGATATAGAATGTACCGTACAGGCGCAGGTGGTCGGTAGGTCGGATAGTGATAGAGGCAAAGACCTGGGAGTTCTGGTTCTCCGAACCGAGACCTTTGGTGAGCAGGTGGTCAAGCGACTTGTAGAACGCTATCGGAATGAAGTATGCCGCCTGCACGTTACGCTCGGCATAGACGATGGAGTTACCGATGGAGAAATGGATGTACTTGATGGGCTTGAACGTGAACATGTTAGCCGCCATGAACTTGTTCATGGGACGGTAATGGGTGCGCGTCTCACCTTCGGCATAATTCTCATTGTAATAATACGTGGAATCCGCCACGTTGCTCACGAGCCAAGCATGGAAATAATCGAACTGGAACCACGAGCACGGAGTGAGTTGCAGGGTAACCATCGGTACGGCAGGATTATGTGCCGAGAGGATGGTTGAACTGAGTTGTGCATCACCCCATTGCAGTCGTTCGCGCTCCACGGCTATTCGTCCCCACCAGGTATATAAGGCTATACCTCCTCGCGAGTCGGAAAAGTCGCCTCCGTAGTTCGCCTCTTTGTACTGCACGCCCGGCAGGCTGTTGAGGAATCCCGGCTGGGTGAGCCGTGCTCCGTACAACCTGTCGGAAGATGTTGGGAAATACGTTTTAGACAACATAGATCCGTTCCAACTGTTGTCACGCAACGAGCCCCATATACTCAGGTGGTGGGCTATATCCATCTGAATCTCAGCCCCATACCAGCGTTTGGTAATAGCGCCCTTCTTGGACATATACAGGTCCATACCAAGAATGGGGCGGAGTCGCAACTTGAACATCTTGTTCTTGGTAAGGATGTGCAAGGACGGGTCGGCAAGCGAGAGGTTGGATACAGGCGTGATCCATTGTGTGACATGGCGATGTCCGTAACTGTGATACACAGGTAAGGTATCCAGTTCGAGGGCATAGTCCTGCAGGTAGAACTGCAGATCGTCCTTCTGTCGTCGTGAGAGCAGACTGTCCTTCGCCTGTGCCCGGCTCAACATGGCTGCAATCTGACTACGGTTATACGGGCGGATAGCCTCCGTAAGTTCGATCACGCCGTCGGTAGCCAGTTCATCGATAAAGTCATACACCTCGGTATATTCCAAAGCCTGCGGCGCGACCTGTGCATGGGCAACAGACGTCGTAAGCAGCAATATACCAAGCAGATAACGATAACGCATGATCAGTTATGGATTAGAGTTGTATTACTTCTTAGCGGGTGTATAGCGTGCGTTAAGCGCAGCCACAACCTCGGCTGTGATGTCGTAGCCATCGGTAGCGAGCAGGATATTGTCCTTGGCGTTGTTGGAGAAGATCATCTGGTAGCGTCCTTCGGCATTCATCTGCTTGAGATAATTGAGGATCGTATCTGCCAGTTGCGCCTGGAGTTGCTGGTTCTCCTGCATGATCTCCTGGGTGAGTTGTGCCTCGCGGTTCTCCAAGTCCTGTTGCTTCTTCACGATGCGTTGTTGTTCGCTCTCTGCACGTTCGCGGCTGAGGAAGGCGTTGTTCTCCAACTTACGTTGGAAATCCACCATCTCGTTCTGGAGGGTACGTGCTTTCTGGTTGAGTTCCATACGTGCATTCTCCTGACGTGTCATAAGTTTGTCCTGTGCCTCGAGAGCAAAGGTGTACCCTTGCAGGATAGAGTCGAGATTGATGAACGCCACCGGCATAGCGCCCTCAACAGGTTGAGAAGCAGCAGCCTGCTCCGGCGTAGCCGGCTTCTTCAGAACGATTACAAACAGGGCCACAATAGCTGCGACCAGAATAGTGTTGATACAGATTTGAATTTTATCCATTGTTTTAGATTTTAATTATTTTCGTTTTTTCGGGATGACGTGATGTCGTGATGTCGAGTTTACAGGTCATTCACGTTCAGGCGCAGCGGATTACCGCGTTGTGCCTGCCGGTCCTGCGAGCGGGTACATCCTACGCCCCGGTCATGCATAGCTTTGCTCTGTCCTACATCCTGCGAATGGAAGGTGCCGTTCTTCTTAAGGATAATTCGCACGCACATTCCAAGTATTCCCAAACCGAGGATAGCGGCTGATATGATGATGGTTTTGAGCATAAATCAGATGGTGTCGATAAACTGTTTTTGTTTGCGTTCGTACATCCAGCAGCCTATCAGCAGCACAATAATCATGAAAGCAAAACTATACCCGAACGAAGCCCAAGAGAACGAGCCGGCACCATAAGCGCCGTACTTGAACGCCTCGATGGGAGCGGTAACGGGATTGAGAACCATGAGTTTGTGCAAAGTAGGATTGGTAACATAACTCAAGGGGTACACGATAGGTGTAGCATACATCCATAGCGAGACGAGCACGGGGATGAAGTTCGTGAGGTCCTTGTACTTGGTGGTCAGGCTGGAGACAATCAGTCCCAACCCCAACGCTATACCAGCCAGCATCATCACGATAACCGGGAAAAGCAGCAGATACCAGTTCGGGCAGAGGTGTACGCCCTTGACAAACACAAAGAACAGGTAGATAATCACGAACATCAGCAGTTGTATGCTGAAACGGAAGAGTTTGGACAGAACGACGGACAAAGGCGATACCAGTCGCGGGAAATAGACCTTGCCGAACAAGCCGGCATTCTTGGAAAACGTGCCTGCAGCATCCGTCAGGCAGGTGGAGAAATACTCCCAAAGGCATACACCCGACATGTAGAATACAGGTTGCGGTATATCATCCGTAGGAATACCGGCTATTCTGCCGAACACGATCATGTACATGAAGACGGAGAACAGGGGCGAAATGAAGTACCACGCCATACCGAATATCGTTTGCTTGAACTGAACGATTATATCGCGCTTGACAAACAGCCAAACGAGGTACTTCTTTTTCCAGAGTTCCTTGAGTCCTAATCCGCTACCTGTGCTCTTGGCGTCAATAACGGTAGTCCAATATGTATCGTTAAAATTGCTCATTATACAGTATCCATAAATGATTTTTGAACCTTGTTGAAGAGCGCGAGTCCGAAGATATCAATCACGATAGTGAACACCACGCTATATATCAGCCACATCCACGAGAACTGCCCTACTCCGAGCAGGCTGTACTTGACCGCCTCCATGACAGGCGTGACGGGATTAAGCGACATGGCAAAATGCAGTTTCTCGTTAGTAACCATCGACAGGGGGTAGATTACCGGCGTGATATATACCCACAGGGTAATCACCTTGGCAAATATGATCTGCAGGTCACGGTACTTGGTGGTCATCGACGAGACGACCATACCTACTCCAACCGCCATGAATGCCAGCAAGACCATCAGCAAGGGGAACAGGACAATCTGCCAATGGATAGTCAGGTCCGTGCCGATAGCCAGATAGTAACAATATGCCGCGATGAAGATCAGCAGTTGTATGCAGAAATACAGGAACTGTACCGACACAGCCACCAGGGGCATGATGATTCGCGGGAAATACACTTTGCCGAAGATAGCCGCATTCTCTACAAACGAGTTACTCGTTCCGGTCAGACAGGCTGCAAAGTATCCCCATACGGATATGCCCAACAAGTAGAACAGGATCGGAGGCGCTCCGTCGGTGGATATATGCGCTACGCCGCCAAAAACAGCCACATACACTATGACGGACAGAACAGGAGTGATCAAGAACCACAACGGACCGAGTATCGTTTGCTTGTACGCCGTGCGGAAAGCACGTTGAACAAACAGCACGTACATATCCCGATACCGCCAAACCTCCTTCCAGTCGATAGCCAGAAGTTGGTCTTTGGGAGTGATCACAATGTCATTGGAGTTTGCCATAATTGGATTTATGATTTCAAATTTTTGATTTCAAATTTATGATTTATGATTTTTCTTTGCCTTGAAGCATACGCCTGCGGAAGCAGTCAATCGTGTTCTGCATCAGCATGGTTACAGTCATCGGTCCGACGCCTCCGGGCACGGGAGTGATGAAGCCAGCTATATCCTTGCATTCCGCGAAATCCACATCGCCCGACAAGGTGCCGTCAGGCAGGCGGTTGATACCTACATCAATAACAACGGCTCCGGGTTTGATGCAGTCCTTGGTGATCAGTTTGGGTTTGCCAACCGCTACGATGAGTATATCCGCCTCGCGGCAAACGGCAGGCAGGTCGCGGGTATGGCTGTGTGCAAGCGTGACGGTACATTGCCTGTCCATCAGCAGTTTAGCCATCGGTTTGCCCACTATATCCGAGCGGCCGACCATGACAGCACGTTTGCCGTCCAACTCGACACCTGTGGATGCCAGCAGGGACAATATACCTTTGGGCGTACAAGGAATAGTGCAACCGTAATCGGGAACGGGATTGTAGATAGATGCCACGTGGCTCTTTACCAAAGGCTGATGCAGCCACAAGTGTGCGGCGTTAGCCGGATGAAAGCCATCGACATCCTTCTCAGCCAAGATAGCGCGTATAACATGCTCTTCATCAATATGTTGCGGCAATGGCAGTTGCACCAGTATGCCGTCCACATCGTCATCATTGTTCAGCTGCTCTATTTGTGCGCATAACTCCTTTTCGGTTATTTCGCCCGACAGGTGCAGATACTGCGAACGTATATGACAAAATTCTGCCGCACGCATTTTGTTGCGGACGTATATCGACGATGCCGGGTCATCACCTACTTGTATTACCACAAGATTAGGCGTGCGACCGTACTCCGCGAACATCGCATCCACTTGCTGCTGCATATCCGAGCGCAACTGAGCGGCTATGTCTTTTCCGGATATTATCATTCTACTTCTTTTTCGACTTTCCCCAAATGATTGAGTTCGGCTGTTCGCGTAGGTCTTGCATCAGGCTGTCTGCCGACTGCAACGTGCTGTTGATATTCTCGTACAGTTGTTTGTCATGCAGCAGCATACCCGTTGTTCCTTCCGGACTGTTAGCGGCTTCCACCAACTTGTTCACTTCAACCAAGGCTGAATCTGCGCGTGCGACGAGGGCTGCAATATCA
>Ga0247610_10007780_pt1 | contig 10954 bp, 18 predicted proteins | sample 174DNAGHGhighgp2_FD_193483 | JGI IMG/M metagenome (GOLD analysis project Ga0247610, IMG submission 193483) | Sheep rumen microbial communities from Palmerston North, Manawatu-Wanganui, New Zealand - 1742 DNA GHGhigh gp2 | ecosystem: Host-associated > Mammals > Digestive system > Stomach > Rumen...
GGTATTTCTCCTTCTTCATTATTATCATCTATAATAGGAAGTTCTTTTTTAGCATCAATCCATTCTAATTTATTTGTATTCATATCTTTATTTTTTATAAGGATTATTCTCTTCCGTTATAGCAATTGCAAGACCTTTTGGAATTAAACCACGATAGTCAAAATGATATTTATTGAGCCAATCAATAAAATTTGCTGAACCTATTGGATTACCACTAAATGCAACAAAGTGCTTATATTCATTAATCTCTTCCTCTGTCATACTTGACATTGGTCGGAGATATGGTTTGATATATTCTCCCTTTTCATTTTGTCGTGGAGACATGAAAACATCAAGTAAATAACATTTTAAGATACATTTCGACCCATGTTTTACATAATTTCCATTATGTACATCAAAAGCATTATAACTATAGTCTACAATTACACTATATGGCAACCTTGCGCAAAGGTCTTTCAGCAAAAGTTCTTTATCTTCTTGTGTCATTTTTTATAAATTTTATATTTATAATGCCATTCTCCATCTGCATAGTATTCATGTGTAATTCTACGTCCAGAAATTTCTTTTTCCTTTTGTGTCATAATTAAAAAGTTTCATTGAAATCTTCTTCCATTTTAACCCAATCAATATCATAGTCTTCGAGAGGTTCATCTACTTCAATTTGTTCTCCTGATGCAGTATAAGCATAACAATGAATATAAGAATCAAAATTAAGTAAAAACCAATCAAATATTTCTTGTTTCTCTTTTTGTGTCATTGTTATTCCTCCATTCACATTTTCCTTCGTAAATTAATTCCAAAAAGACTATAAATAAAGGGTTATAATCATACCACCAAAATCTACCTTTGTACAGATAATATAGAATCATTATAATTAGGTCAAATACACATATTAGTCCTATTACGGGAAATAGAAATATTGCGAAAATAAGAATTGCTACTCTTTTCAAGAAATCTTTCATTGTTGTTCCTCCATACATTTGTTTATATACTCTATTGCTGAATCAATATTGGCAATATCTATAGGGTTGTCTTCTCCATTCCAGGAGATAAACAACTCTATAATAGTTCTTATATTCATCTGACGTAATTCAGATGCTTTCTCTTCAAGCCAATTATCATGAGAAGGAAGAAAACCTCCCCTCTCACGAATAATATTTCCTAATCTTTGTGCTAGTATTGTCATAATCAAATAAGATTTTCAAGTACATATTTTAATGCTGCTTCAATAGCATCTTCATAGCCTGCATATTCGTGTATATTTCTTTTTGGACAGCCATCATTCATATTAAGAATACGAGTGAAATACTCTTTATGAATTGGATTCCAACCTACTAAAATAAATATATTATGCACCTCTCTCAACCACGCACATGCCATCTGATGAGTTGGTGATGTGCATCTATGACAATCTTTAGAGTTTCTTGAATATACCCCATTTGTATATTCAATTAATTTACCATCTTCATAAGAATAATAATGAGTGCATTCTTCATCAAACCCCTTTTCCTTTAGGAGTTTGGATACTTCATAACTGCAATATGCTTCTTCCATAATTAAATCAGGTTTTCTAAACAATATTTAATAGCTGCTTCCATAGCATCTTCATAATAATTAAATCCTGTTGAATTTTCTGCATGATATATTTTCATTTCAGGATAATCATATTCTACAGTTTGTCTTAAATCTATAATTTGAAAATACCAATTTAATGTATAATCATAACTTACATCACAGTGTTTTTGATATTTTTGTCTAAGCCATCTACAAACCATATCCATAGTAGGACAAGAAACCCAATCTAAAGTTGTTTTCATTAATAAATCATAATTTATAGATACTATACCACTATATATTATTGATGTATCTTTATTAATATGTTCATATAACCAATTATATATATTATCCTTTTCTTCTTATGTCATAACTTTATTCACTTTTCTGTGCTTTATCTGCATAAATTACTTGTATAACATTGCTTTGCATAAGTCTTTAATCATTTCATCAGATTTGAATAATGACCAAGAATCAGCTTCATAGTATGTTCTTGCATAAGATTCTAGCCATCTTCTGACATCAGATAGTTTAATTACCCTATCTTTTCTAAGGCACATATAATCACGCACTCTTTCATCTGTCTCGTCAAGCAATTCATCTTCTGTAACACACCACCAAAAGTTATCGACAAGTTCATATATAGGGTTCTCATCGATAATTTCTATATTAGCAATTCTATCAATGTAAAATTCTCCATCTTTTTGGTAGAATATTCTATCTCCTATTTTCATATCTTATTCTCCTCTGTATTTTAAGAATTATTTCGTATGTTCCCTACCTTCTCTTGCGTCATAATTATCTCCATTTTATGAAATTTTTTAATTGTAAGATTTTTTATAATTTAATATTTTAATTACAATACAAAAATACTAAATAATTTCCATATAAAAAAATTATTTAGTATTTTTTAATTTTTTTATCTAACAAAGATGCAATATATTTCATTTTTAAATGTGTACAATTATGAATATTTCCATCACAATACTTATTCCATGGATTAAAACATTCACATATTGGATTGTTTCATAGCAAGTTTAATCAATTTTAGTTGATTATCATAATGTTCTATCTGTCCACGTTGTCCTTTTTATAAGTTTTCATATAATAATGTTAAATGATTTTTTTTAACATCAATAGTTTTTTTCAATCCTAAAAAATTAATGCATTTACTATTAAAATCTTGTAAATTAAAACCTCTTGTTATTAAATGAAGACCCGATTTAGTAGGTATTTCAAATATAATTTTTTCTATTTTAACAGGTTCACATTCATTAATGAAATCTTTAATAATGTCTACCATATCCAAATCTTCTTTATCTACATCAACAATCCATATATTGTTTTTATGTTCAACAAATTTACCTGAACATGATTCAAATATATTATAAAATTTCTTAAAATCATGCGCAGCAATTCGTCTTGCGGATTCTGCTAAAGTATCTAAAGAGACTTGTGACATTAATTTATAATTTACAGAAGCATATGCTCTTAATTTTAATAGATCACATACATTCTTTATTTCTGTTTCATACTTATCTAAATCTCTCCAAGAATATATATAATAATTTTTGAAATGATAATTAGCAGCAGGCATATCAGGATTATCCTTACCACGTCTCATCAATTCAATTACATAATATTTGTCAAGATTTCCTTTTTCATTATTATCAGGAAGTCCATCAATTTTATTAATATATTCTTTATATAATTTAAAATTATCTGTCATATATATCTATATTAAATTTTCTAAACAATATTTAATAGCAAATTCAACGGCTTCTTCATAAGTGTCACATATCTTTAAATTTCCATCAGATATTGATGTCCAAGTTAAGTTCTTTTATTAAATCTTTTTCTTTAAGAAGTTTTGTCACTTCATAACTAACGTATGCCTCTTTCATGATAACTTGTTATAATCTTTAATTAACGCTCATATAATTTTTCAATTTTAGATAAAATAGGATTTTTACATTTTATGTAATTTTTCAGCATCCTCCCAGGTAACTGCGTCTTGAAATACTATTTCAGAATCATTTATTTTAAAATAATACCTTTTCATAAATCAAATAAATAAAGTTGTTTATCGACTATGGCATCTTTAATTTTATTAGCTTCACTTATATAGAATTTATAATTAATATCATAATTATCTTTTTCTACATAAGTATTAAATAGTGTAGTATTAAATCCTACATTAACTCCAGACATTGCTCCACTTCCAAACTGTTTTATAAGTATTCCTCCTCTGTTTGAAACATAATATCTAGTAGTTCTATCAAGTCTTTGCTTCTTAATTTTATGTTCTTCTTTATCAAAGTATTGCCAATATGCGTTACTACTAGAATTTATTTTTAATCTCATACAAAAATCAAAAATATCTTTATGATTTTCAACAGTCTCTTTGATTGGGACGTTATATAAGAAATATTCTTTTAGTGCAATTGGAACTATTCTCATAGAAGGATCTTTATGAAATTCTTTATCAATTTCAAAACATCCTTTAAGTTTTATATGTTCATGTTCTTTGGTGGAATCATTATATTCAGCTATGTAATTATTTACATCTTTTGGAATCATCTTCTTATAAAAAGCTTCCTCAATTACAAGACCTGTTTCTTCTGTAAGTTTATTATTAGCTTGATGTATTAAGTCTAACTTATTTTTAGGACACATTATAGTAATTCCATCAGTATTAATTTGTAAGAATTTCAATTCTGGACAAACTTCTACCATTCTTTCAGCCCACATACATATAAATATCTGTCCGCCAATAGTAGTTCTATATTTATATAATGGATCGTACATAAATGATTTTTCTTCTCCAGATTTACCATATGTGCCATTGAGAATAAGCTTAAATCCTTTTATCAATACAGAATCTTGTTCAGATTTTGGTTTATGCTTTTCTTCAATTCGTTCATCTATAAACCCTGAATATTGTTCCATAAATTCTGGACCAAGTTGTTCTGGATAAAGACCTAAAGACCTTGCTATTGATGGATATAGCGACGAAACATCAAAATCTACAATTATTATGTCGTCATTAGATTTATATATTCCGGATTTACAACATCCATGACTACCTCCAAGTCCAAAATCAAAGCTTATTCCATGAAATATTACAGATTTAGAATACTCTGGTTTTGATTCATATATTATAGTGTGATTTAATTCATTTAAGAATTCTTTAAATTCTTTACTTTTAATATTACACCATTTAGGTATACAATCACATAAACATATTTCTGGGCGGTGTGTTCCTCCTCTTTTCTTTAACCAATATGGATCATTATTAGTAGCTCTCGCATATAAGTTTAGCATTAACGCTTCACCCATAGGAACATCTCCTAAGTTAAGACAATTAACTTTGAATTTCTTTGTTAAGTCAAGTCTTAATTTAATTTTATTTTCACCTTTATAAAGTGAATAATCAGTTTCACCAAGAGTTACTAGAAAGAATTTATAAGTAGCTTGAACATCATTTTTATTATATGAAAGTACAAGTTTTTCATCACCTTCTTTACACCAAGATGTATGATGTATAGGCATTTCTTGTACGTCATGCATTCTCATTGCTACTTCAAGATCTTTTAACGAAGTGGCTCTAGCTACATTATTATAGTGCCAGATTTTATATAAGTCTAACTGTCGTATATATTTATTCTTATCAGCTATTTCAGTAAACTGATTATCTATAAGATATTGTGATTTATTATATAAATCTTGTGCAGTTAATTGTCCGGAAGTGTATTCGTTTATATGATTTATAAAATGATGTAAAAGAGGATAATCGTAGGCTTCATTATTAAATCCTACCATTATCATCTTTCTATTATCCATTAAGAACTTATATAATTCTTGAGTATCATCTCTCCATGAACATATTACGAATTGTCTCCAAGTTTTAGATTTTACTTCATATCCAGTATATGTAAATAAATTAGATAAACACTCTAAATCATATATTTCAGTCATTTGCGTTTTCTTTTATTAGTTCCCAATCTTCATTGTAAACTTGATATTGGTCGGATGGTTCCCAGGTGTCTCCAAGTAGGTCAGACCATTCTACTTTTAGTCGGTCATCAATTGCATCTTGAAGAGCTTTCTCATCGGGATTTCCATTTTCATCTTCTGGAACTTCGTAACAATCTCTCCACCAAGCCATTCCTAGTCTATCAACATATATTCTCATTTCCTCTATATACTTTTATTTTTGGATCCCATATCTCACCGTCTTTTCCTTTATTACATCCAAGACCTATCCATTTTATATCTTTAAAATATGTAAATATATATGATAATAGACATACATTTACATTTGGAATTTCATAATCATTACAATACAATATCATATGATCTTCCATAATATAACCTCTTGTTATTCCTAACCATCCATATCCCATTTGATAAAGAATTTCATCCCATGATGAATTAGAATATTTTCCGGTAATAGGTCTAATTGTATACTTTTCTGGATCAAGTAATACAGGTATTCTATGTTCAAGGAAGTAAGTTTTTGAATTCTGCTGTTCCATTAATTAAATTTCCCTTTATTAATACTAAATCATTATTTAATCTATCTCTTATAATTGAAGTATAATCTCCATTTGAACTCAAATTGAAATCATTATAATAGTTTCTAAGATTTATATACTCTTTTATTAAACTATATGGTATATTCTTAAAACTATATGCGGAACCATTATTAATTACATCATCAATAATATTATTTATTCCGCATCTCATATATAATACTCCATTTTCTATATCATAATTTATATACTTAGCGGAGCCTGCTTGTTTAGCGTTAATAAATTTCTTTTTAGAATTCATTTACTTAATATTTTTTTCACTTTATGAAAATACTTCCCTTTTAAGTTTTTTATAGCATTATCTTTTATTTGCCTTATTCTCTCATTAGTTAATCCAAACTTACTAGCAATATTATCTAAAGTCATAGGGTCAGTACCTACTCCAAAATACATTCTTATTATATCTTGCTCTCTGGGAGTAAGTATATGTATAATTCTATTAATTTCATTTATTTTAGATTCCTCTACTAATTTATGGTCTGAATCTGCAATATTCTTATTTGGTATTATATCTATCATAGTTCCTTCTTCTTCAGACTTATTTATAGAACTATCAACAGATATGAATTTGTTTATAGCTGATAATATTCCAGGTATTTTATCTTCAGATATTCCAGTTAATTTGGATATTTCTTCATTAGATGGAGAACGTTCATTTTTAACTTCAAAGTCAGTAATAATCTTATTTATTTTTTGTAACAATGCAATTTGACTTGTAGGAATTCTTATTGTTCTAGACTTATTGGATAGTGCTAATACTATTTTCTGTCTTATCCACCATACAGCATAAGATATAAATTTAAATCCTTTATCTACATCCCACTTTTTGGCTGCTTCCATAAGTCCTTCATTTCCCTCTTGAATTAAGTCAATTAAATCTATTCCTTGACCTTGATATTGTTTAGCTACGGATATTACAAATCTTAGGTTAGATACTACAAGTTTATCAAGTGCATTTTTATCTCCATCTTTTATTTGTTTGCCTAATTTTTTTTCATCAGAAGCTGATAGAAGTGGATACTTATTAACATCTTTTAAATAAGATTTTAATGCGGTATCACTTCTATCAGTTATACTTTGTTTTATTTGTAAAGATTTCATGCATTATCCTCTATATTAGATTCTCCTGCATCTATTAAATCTTGCTCGTTATTTAGGAACTTAAATGTTTTAACTTTAAAAGCATTGGGTTCTCCATTATCTATTTTAATAACAATTCCTTCATGTGGAACACTATTATAACACGATGGTGAGTTTTCTTCCATATAAAAGTTTTTATCATTAGATAAATTCTCTAAGAAATTGTTGTTCCAATCTTCAGTAATTGATGGATATAAATCTCTTGCTCTACCGTAATAGAGTTGAGTTACATGTCTTAAATTACGTTTCTCACACCACCTTATTACATCTATTGGAGAAAACTCAAAGACATTTCCGTCTATATCTGTTAAAGTAATTCTATAAATGAATATTTTGAAATTTACTCCTTCTTTATATTTATCATCTTCCAATACTTCGGCAACACATCCATAATCATAATTCTTCTGTATATATTTACCATTCGGAGTAAATCCTGCAATTTCATAATATAGAGTAAGTCCTGGAGTTAGATGTGGTCTTAATACTTCATCAGCATATTTCCACACATCACATTCATAAAATCCTAAATTAAGATTATTATTCTTTATAACTGTCCTAGAAGCATATATATAATCGTATTTATTAAATTCTTCTCCAGTTAAGAATTTAGCTATTTTTTGTTTCCAATTTAATTTTTGTTTACAAAGAACATATGCAGATATTCCACTAGTTCCATGTATCTTTTCAGATATATGAATAATATCATCTGGATTTATTGCTGTAGGACACTTCTTTAAGATTATAGTATCGTAATGGAAATGAAATTGAGATTCAATTACTTTATTAAATTTCTTAACTTTTTTATCTCTATGATTTCTTCTTTTATCATATGGATGGATTTGTTTAGTAATTACATATTTTTTGCAAATCCAAAGTTTTTTTCCAAAATGTTCAATTTCATCAAATTCAACTTCTTTAGTTGGATCATCTAATTTCTTATTTAAATTATCAATTAAATAAGATTGTAATGCTTCAAATGGAAGTAAGAATCCTTCTGAAGGATACTTTTGTAATTTTATAGTTTTTACTCTACTATTCTTTTCAAAAAATCCAGGTTTTGCTTCTGGGTTCCTGTTTATATTTTTATCCGCATATAGATTTAAATACGATAATATAGTAGGATTTATTTGACATAACGTAGGAAAGTATATAAACCATCCAGGTTGTTCATCAATTCCAACAGCTATTTTATATCCATCTATATGTGCCTCTTTCATCCTAGTAACTTCAGGATTAGGATGCGGATAAAATTCAGTTATATTTACTAATTTGGCAAGATAGTTAATATCAGAATTTTTACTTATAGATAATTTCATACTTCACTTGTTTCGTTAAATTCACACCAAAATGCTGCAAATGTTGAAGCTTCAACTTCATCTGTTTCACTTGTTGACATATATTGCCACACATGAATTAATTCATGAAGAAATGTATTTTCTATTTGATTTCGAGGAATTTCTTTCAACTTGCTGCCATCTTTATATTTGGTAGCAATTCTTATTTCTGGTGGGCAATAGCTGAAATCTCCATAATTTACACCATCATCAACTAAATCTTGAAGAGTTACTTTAAATTGTTGTCCTCCGATTTTAAAGCTTTTTGGAATTTGCATAAGTAATCAATCATTTTAGTTTTAGAAGCACCTTGCTCCCATGTATGTCCCCAAGAATCTATATAATAAATTTTACCTTTCTTAGACCAAACTAGTTCATATTGTTTTATTAGTTTCTCTAAGTCAGTATCTTCTTTTAAATTTTTATCAAGATTAACAAAATACTTTTCTAGAAATTCATCAGTAGTTAAATTAGATATTTTTTTATTGCCAATAACTATAACAAAATATCCAGGTTTTCTTTTTGCTTCTCTTATTACCGGAGTTTTTTTAACGCGAGCCAAAGTATGAATTTGCTAATTCAACAAGAATTTTACCTATATCGTCGTTTGTTAACTTATCAGAATTTTCATAATCTTCGATATAATATTCCAAATCTTCAACTAAGTTATTAATTAATTCTTCTTTTTCAGTAAAATCTATACTTTTTTGTATTTCTAATGCAAAGTCTAACAAATTATCCAAATCATTTTCATCATATTCGATGTTTCCATCATTTAGAATATTTTCTATATAATCTTTAGTTATTTTTTCCTCAAATGGATAAAGATTTTCGCACAAATAATTGTCAATATAGTCTTCAGCACTCATTTAAATCAAACCTAAAACATTTAAATGCAGGTTGTAATGGAACTCCATCATCAGAATAGTAAAAGAATTTACATTCTCCTATTAGTCCTTTATATTTAATTTCAAAGTTATTCCAATACTCTTGCTTAACTAACTTATCTCCTAATGGTTTAGCTTTAAATTGTTTACCATCTTTTGTCTCAAGAATAAATACCATATCTTCACTTCCACGAAGTCCTGGTTCTATTCCAGTAACAATAAAACAGTCATCCTTATACATCTTAAATTTAATCATCTGATTGCCTCTAGCTCCGAATTTATATACAGCATTTGGATCTCTTACAACAACTCCTTCCCATCCTTCTTCTACATATTTATTATGTAGCTTGATAATATTATCATATCCAGATACTTTAACTTGTGGAACAATTTGTATTTGTAAATCACCTTCTTTAAATTCATGATACGGATCAAATCCTACATGTAATTCTTTAGCAAGTTCTATTATATCAAGTAATCTTTCTTTAAATGGTTTTTCTGGAGTCATTATGTCATATACATAATACTGCAACCAATCACAATCATATGCATTCTTTTCAAGTCTTGCTGCTCCAGATATTTGTTGAAGACTTTTTCCGTGTTTATATAATTCTCCATCTAATACATTATCTGGATGATTCTTAAAATACTCTATAAACTTTTCATTTTCTATAAAGTGACGTAATGCTAGATCGTAATCTTTTCCTCCTCTAGATGCAGAATGTATTCTCTTACCATCCCAATAAAACGAACACCTTAACCCGTCTATTTTTCTTGACGCGTACCAGAATTTAACATTATCTATTGTAGATTTCTTTACTTTATCTGCTTGTTTAGCAAGCATATGTTTACGAAATCCGTTGGAATCAGTATTATATTCTGGAAGCATTTCATTTAATTGAGATTCTGTGTAAGTATCAGGATCTTTTTCTATAGGTTTATATCCTTTATCTTTATATCCTCTTACTAATCCTGTATACTGTAATTCACATTGAGCTTCAGCATCTCTTTTTACTTTTCCTTCTGTAATAACTATGTCGGGCTGTTCTATTCTCTTTCCTCGATGTTGCCAAGAAGTACGGTGGATTACATATCCACCGTCTTCTTTAGTATAACTAATGTTGATACATCGGATTTTTCCTTTTGTATCTCTAGTTATTAAGAACTCACTTAACATATCCACAACTTACAAGATAATTCCATAAATCATCTATAGTTTCTAGATATATTGTTTCGTCATTAACTGTTACTTCTTTTGGAACGTCCTCAAACATCCACCACATTATAAAGTCTGAGGCGGTTTCTTCAAAATTTGAATATATGGCATTATCAAATAATATTCCGACTGAATTATATAATTTTGATTCAGTTAAATAAATGCCAAGTTCTTCTTGTTTATCGCAGAAGTCTTCAAATTCTATGAAAGACTTAAGTATATCAGTAA
>Ga0247610_10007781_pt1 | contig 10953 bp, 7 predicted proteins | sample 174DNAGHGhighgp2_FD_193483 | JGI IMG/M metagenome (GOLD analysis project Ga0247610, IMG submission 193483) | Sheep rumen microbial communities from Palmerston North, Manawatu-Wanganui, New Zealand - 1742 DNA GHGhigh gp2 | ecosystem: Host-associated > Mammals > Digestive system > Stomach > Rumen ...
CATGCCCAGCACCAACTCAAATAAGTAAGTTCTTTGCCGTAGTCGTTCTCGACTTTTTCTGTATGCTCGTTGACATTCGTGCCGTTTAGCACGTCAAATACTGTCTTGTCTGCCATATCTCTCCTTTCATTTGCTCGAAAAATAATGCGGCCCAACTTGGAATAACGGTGTTCCGAAGTCGTGGTAGTAGTCTCTTCTGAAATACAAAGGCTTCGGAGTCCACCCTTCTTCAATTAGCGATAGGGCTTCTTTGCAGTTATCATTCGGGGTTTTACCTGATCGAAAGGCTGATGATGAAAACGCACTCGAATCGCACACTTCCTTAATGGATTGATTGAATGCTTCGGCTCTGCATATTACGCAGTACATAACCATTGCTTGTCCGATTACGTCTTGACCTTCTGCTTCACGCATTGAGATATCGAGAAGTGCGGTTCTGTCCTCTTCCGTAAGGTTTCTATAAAAGGGTTCTTCATACGGAACGTAGACAGTCTCGGTTATTACTTCCGGTTCACTCTCGACATAGATGTATTGAATTTCAGGTTTAATGGGTTCGGGAGTAGATTGGGTATGTGCGTTGACGGTGCAGGTGTAGATAACACCAAATATGACTCCGATAAAGAATGTTGCGATTGCTTGTGTGATCCTCATTTAGACCTCTCTTTTAAATAAGTTACGAATGAGTCTTCGGGTACTCTGCGGAGTTTTCCGATTCGGATAACCTCGTTTCCCTTTTCTTCGTATTCCTTAAGCAGCTCGTATGTGGTAGTCCGCTTAATGGAGAAAAGTTCTTGGATATCCGTAGGGGATAAGTACCGCATCAGTTCTCCTTGTCGCAAAGGTCTTCTACTTTGATTCCAAGAACCTTTGTGATAGCCACCGCATCATCCGCTTTGAGCCTTGCCCCTTCGTAGAACATACGGTGAAGTCTTCTGCCTACACCGGATTTCTCTGCAAGTCCGCTGATGTTGATAGCGTGACTCTCGATATAGGCCTTCAAGTTTTCTTCGATCATTAGCATTCTCCTTTCCGATTAAGATTTGCCATTATTCGGATTTCCGATTATTCAAGGCATGGTTAATCTGATTTCCGAATGACAAGTCTAATATATTCCGATTTCCGAATGTTGTCAACCGCTTTTCTGAATTTTTTTATTTATTTTCAGTTTTCCGTATGTTATACTTATCTCACAAAGGAGATAACCAATATGACAGAACGTGAAAGAATGGCACTACGATTAATTGAATACCGCAAAGCATTGAGTATGTCGCAAGCTGACTTTGCCAAGAAGATAAATAAGGCACAGTCGGTTGTCTGTTCCTGGGAGAAAGCACAATCTTCGCCTGATGCAGACCTGCTTCCTACTATTGCTAAAGCACTTGATGTAACTGTTTCTGATTTATGCGGTCAAGCAGATACATCCACAAGTGACCAGCAGTTACTTGACGCATTCCACGAAGCGGATATCATTACTCAACGTCATGTAAAACTTCTGCTCGGAATACCGGATTCAATTCCGTTCCTAAAGAAACAATAACTGTTTCAGACTGTTTCAGACAGTTCCTTTTTAATTCATTTTTATTTCACTTACTGATACAAGGGGGATTATGAATAAGACAAGAGATTTAATTATCAGACTTAAGGCCGTAAGAGAAGAAAAGGGATATTCCCTTAATGATATCGTCAATCTTGTGGAAGAGAACGGAGACTTCATATCCCGTTCATCAATTCAAAGAGTATTTGCTGACGGATCAGAAGATTCTTCATTCCGATACGAAGACACATTAAGACCTATTGCAAAGGCTCTGCTCGATATCGAGAACATAGAGGATACGGATTCCCTTGATGTTGCGACCCTAAAGGCTCTTCTCAAATACAAGATGCAAAGGATAGAAGACCTTGAAGTGCAGATAGAGAAGTTAGTAGCGGAGTTAGACAAAGAGAAAGTAAAGCGTCACGAAAAGATAGACGATATCCGGAATGAGTATGAGAAGAAGATTGACTTTCTCAAAGACCAGATGACCTTGAAAGATAAGAGAATGGATATACTTTTAGATGCAGCAAAGATTAAGGACAAAAGAATAGATGAATTGATAGGACACATTCTTACTTGCCCTTACCGAGATTGCAGAAAGGAGAATTGATATGGCATGGATAACCGCTGACGGATATATGCAAGAACGCATTGTAGACCCTCATACGGGGCTTAAAAAAGTTGTATCGGTAAAAGTATCGGGTACATCTGAAAGAGCAAAACAAGACGCTTATAGACGGTTACAAGAGCGTATAGAAACTATGGGCGATCCTCACGTCAGATTGACCGCTGCGATTGATACCTACTTCAAAGAGAATGAACGTGACCTTAAGCCTTCGTCCATCCGTAAAATGACTATCGAGCTTGAACAGTTTGTGAAGATAGTCGGGGATGCAAATATGGATTCCCTTACCGCAGGGTACATCAGAAAGAAACTCCTTGATTCAGGCAAACCCAATAGAACCTTGAACGGATATCTCAAAGTATTCAAGACGTTTTGGATGTGGGCGTACAGAAACGATCTTGTGAAGTCAAGGGAAGTCTTCGATAAACTGACCTACTTCAATGACACTCCCGAAAAAGAACGTATCCAGGATAAGTATTTAGAGACCAAAGAATTGAAACTTCTTCTTGATTCTATGAAGGAAGAAAGATGGAAGTTAGTTACCGAGTTCCTTGCGTTAAGCGGTCTGCGTATCGGTGAGCTTGTGGCCTTAAATAAAACTGACGTATGGGGTAACATCTTAAGAATCAATAAGACCTATGATGCAAACAACAAGGTAGTCACTTCCGCAAAGACGTATTCATCAAAGCGTGAGATTCACATTCAACCGGAATTAAGAGACTGCATTGACCGTATGCTTAAGTATGAAGAGTGGCAGAAAGAAGTATGTGGCTATGAATCAGACCTCTTCTTCCCGGATACTGACGGAGATTACCTTAAGTACCATACCTATCACAAGTATCTGTTAGAGAATGGGGCAAAGCTATTTACAAAGCGTATCACTCCGCACGTTTTAAGGCACACTCATTGCAGTTTATTGGCTATGTCGGGCGTAAGTCTGGACGCAATAGCCAATCGGTTAGGACATGAAGACTCGAAGATCACGAAAGAGATTTATTTCCACCGCCTTGAAGAGTTAAAGGAAAAAGAGAACAGACAGCTTGACGGAATCCGTCTTCTGTCATAACAAAAAAGAGTAGGTTCAACGCCTACTCTTTCTCTTTAGTCAAGTAATTGCTCAAGTGATACTCTCTAATCCGCATAAATACTGACTTTTAAATGACTCCGACGGAAACTATTTGGAGTTCACAGATGTTCATTATGATTCATATAGTCCGAAAAGTCAACACTCTTTTTGGAAGACCGCATAGATACTCGACTTCATTTGCTTAAGTATTTGCTAAAGTGAAATGAACCCCTATTAATTAAGGAAGCAAAAGAGCCGACTCGAAAGCCGGCCCTTAAGCTGATTGAATGAAAGGATGAACCAACATGAATGTAACCATCCGAAAACTAGCAACTAAATAATACCATAGGTTTACATAATCTGTCAAAGATGTTATTATGATATTGCCTTTTCATCCACCTCATAAAAAACCATACACCCCATAAATTCTTCACAACTTCTGTCAATCTTAAAGCCGCCTTGTGTCGCAGCAGGGCGGTATTTTCTGCTTGCATTTAGGTTTACATAATGTATAATAAAGATGCAACCATAAACCGTTGCCCTCACGAATGATTAAAAAGAAAGACCTCGGATTTCTCCGGGGCCTTTTCTTTTATGCTTTCTTTGCTTGCCACTCTCCGTTCACAAGAACCGGTATCTTCTTCCATTGATCGTCCGAACCTGCGTGTTGATCGAATGCGTTCCAATACTGTAATGCTGTCTCGGAATTGTAAGCACCAGGATCACGGTTCAGATAGTCGATTACTTCTTGCTGTGTAATGGTATTGAATCCGGATGTGCCTTTGTCTTGCTGATCTACTGTGTCATAGAGTGAAGCAAACTGTGAAGGGGTAAGCGAAGGCAGATAGTTAGTGGCGTGATTATATCTGTAATTCAGACCGTCTCCGTATGCCGTTCCGCTGAACACTTGCATTGCATCAAGCTGTGAGCGAACCGCATTAGCACCACCTTCGTTATAGGCATCCATTATGCCTTGACGGTTCTTCTCGTTGTTGTCCATTCCGTACTGTTTGAGAAGTGTAGCCGGATAAAGGTATTCAACAAGTCCTTGCACTCCGCCATTAGCGTATGCCTTTGCAGCTTCGGTATACTCTCTGTTATATCCGATTGCTCTGTTGGCTTCAACCGTTCTTATAGTGGAAGACATATCGTTGGCAAGGTCTTCGTACTGTTCGTCATTTAGGAACGAGGTCATACCGCTATATCTGTTATAGATATCTCCACCGATATTCAACTGCTGCCATGCCCTATCGAAGTTGCTTTCATAGGTTGACATTATGTTGGGGAGTGATCCGCTTCCATTTCTTTCAAGAGCCGACAGAACCGCTTCTCTGTTCTTATCATTATTGGATAATCCCAACTGATTAAGAGCTGTGCTTGCGGTCAGATAATTCGTAAGTCCTTCTGCTCCGCCTTCAAAGTACGCCTTATCTGCCCCATCAAAGTCTTTGTCTATGCCGAGATACTTTGCTCTCTCTACTCTCTGGACAGTTCCGTAGATATCGTTCAATGTATCTACTCTCTGTTCATCAGTAAGAGTTGAGTAGAATGGACTCTCAATGAAGTCGCTTGCAATCTGATTCATTGCGGTATCAGCGATCTGTAAAAACTCGGTGTACTCTTTCGTAGTAGGAACATGACCGTCAACAGCAAGATAGTTCAAGCTGATTTTAGGCTGAAATGCACTTGAATCTTTAGTCTCTTCATAGAGTCTTGTTGCTTCGTCTCTGACGGGGTTAGCAAGTGCGGAAGGAACAGTAACCATAGCGGGATTGACAAGGTTATCGAACCACTTTTCAAGAGTGTTACGACCTGCGTTCTGTGCAATAGGCTGACCGTTCATACCGATACGGGGTTCAAGCCTGTGAGTACGAAGGTAAGGAAGACCGGCAATGGCATTATTGATAACACTTTCTTTACCGCCCGTACCGTAAGTGTTCCTCTTATACGGATCAAGTGCGGCTGCTGACTGACGGACGATTGAAGGAACGATAGCACTCGAAGCGGTATTAGCAATGGTCTGTACTACGTTATCAACAATCTTATTGTCCGAATTGTAGTTAGCACTACCCGTAAGTCTCTGTAAGCCTTGAAGTGCAGCTTGCTCGAACAAACTCTGGGCCCCTGCTTTTGCACCGTTAATGAGTGCGTCTGCGGTATCCTGGTCGGGTTTGCTATACGCATCATCAAAAGCAGATGCGGCGGCAAAGGTAGAACCAAGTCCGGGTATCCAATTTATCGACCATTGATTTCCGGTGAAGGGGCTGACAAGAGCATACTCTTGCATACCTGCGTCCTTCTGTGCCTGGGCTTCTTTCGGATCGTCTGAATATCCGCCCGTGAGATAACCTGCGTTCTTAAGCATAAGACCCGTTGCGAACAGAAGAAGGCCTACAATATTTCGTGATGTTTCACGGACAAATCTCTGCTGATCGAATGACTGTGAGTCTAATGCTGTACGTCCGTTTTCAAGGTTACTTCTGATTTCCTTTATGGTCTGTGCCGCATTCTTGACTATGCCAAGAGGACTTAATTCAAGGTTCGACTTGACAACGTTCATAGGAGTGCTGACGAAAGGCATTGCGGTATTTGATAAGGGGTCAAATCCCATAAAGCCGTTAGAGACTTTCGCAAGACCATTCTTGATATCCATTGCACCTTGAGCAAGTTCGGAATTATCCTGGTAAACCGCTTCAAGTCCACGGGCCGTAGCACATACCTTTACCCATTGTTCAAACTCTGCATCCGTGATATCTTCGGGAAGTTTTAACTTGCCTTGTTCACGAAGGGTATTAAGTTCCAATACCGTCTGATCGTAAGTTCCTTTGTAGAAAGGATTATCTCCGATTGCAAGTCCAAACTTTATAATCTTATCGTAAAGTTTAAATGCCTTGTTTTTGAAAGTAGTGCGGTTGCCCCTTATAGCTTCTTTGAAGTTGAGTTCGTCCACACCTGAACGGTTGGTGACATTTGCATCCGCAAAAACTTCGATATCTTTTGCAAGGTCTTTGAGTTTGAGTTCTGCATCAGGATCGGAGTTGGGAGTCCAATAATCCTTAATAGTCTGCTTTCCACCTTTTTTGAAACCTTGTGCATAAGTCTTAAGACCTTCTCTTGTAAATCCGGTTGTTGTTCTTGTTCCCGTGTACCTTGAAATGAAGTTATCAACGGGCCCAGATATCATTTTAACAAGGGTCTGGTCGAGTGCGGCTTTACCAATATTACCGCCAAAGTTTCTTGAAATAAGGGTACGGAAGGAAGCAAGAAGGTTGTCCATCCAAAGTGATCTAAACTTATTGCGGAATCTAACGGGAATGCACTCATTAATCATGTGAGCAAGTTCAGCATTAAGTCTTGCTTGCTGTAAAAGAGTGGGGTTCTGTCCGTCATACTGATGAGCTTTCTTAAGAAACTCCGCCATTACCTCATCAGAAAGATATCTGTCGGCAGCAGTCTTTACATCTTTAGGAAGAGCATTCTCGTTCTTTACTTCCTTAACCGCTTCATTGACGAAGGATATAGCTTGTGCAAGTTTGCCTTCCGCTGTTAGTGCAGACCACTTCTTAAAGGCTTCAATCATCTGACCGCCTGCGGTAGCCTGACTTCTTGCATTCTTAAAGATTTCGACTTCTCTGCTCCACGCTTCGTTAGGATCAATGCCGAGTGCTTCTGCGTTCCTTGCATCTTCTGCGGCCTTCATTGCACAAAGCATAGCGGTATCAACATCTACGGCATTCCACTTATCTTTGCCAATGAGTCTGTTGTACTCTCCCGTGTAGCCGTTATCCTTAATATTCTTCTCTGCCGCATTAAGAGTCTCTTCGTGTGTAACAGTTTCATACTGCTTAACATCATCAGGAATAACACGATTAAACTCTTCCTCGGTCATTACACCGCTGTTGGGATAAGTGTTAGTAGCAAGTTTGGAATCTTTGTAAATTCCGGTATGAACACCGTTATCCTTGACGGAAGGGATAGTCTGATTAGATTCACTATGGAATTGCAAATCCATTCTCAAAGTGTTGTCTAACTTTTCGACTTCATTGCCGATAACTTTCTCTGCTTCCCCTAAAGTCTTGACGTTATCAATATCTTCGTTGAGGTTTGCATTAGATTTAGGGAATCTTATGTGAACGTAGTAGTTAGCAGGTTTTGATTCTGTCTCGAAGTTCTCATGGGTATCATCCCTATTGGAAAGGACAGTATCAACACCATCTGCGTCTACATTCCTTGAAGCACTCGGAACGTCTTCCCATTCAAGAATATAGTCTCTGTTGTTTTCATTTCCGGGATACTGTGAGATTTCGTTCCACTTTACACTATCTCTTAAGTTCTGTGCTTCACCCTCGTCATATCTGCTGACTGCTTTTGCAAGATCACCTAATAAGCCCTTTTCAGTTTTCTTGTTACTATAACCATCTATGTCAATGTAGTTATCGGTTATGTGTGCAGTGCCATAGATAAGGCCTGGAACAGCTTCATACTTACCATTCTTCTGCTCTGCCGAACGTTCAACATCTTCTCTTGCTTGCTCATAAGCCTTTTTGACATCTTCATAAAGAGCATCATTTCTTGCTTCAAGGTCTGCAATCTGATTATTGATAGATTCAAGCTCGGTCTGTCTGCTTTCAAGTGACAAAGTATAATCCGCAGTAGTTTCTTTAACCTTTTCTGCGTGTTCCTCTTCCGTAGGGCCTTCAAAACCAAACTGCCTAACAAAGTCTTCGGTTTCACGGACGTAAGCGTCCACGTCCTTTAATGCTTCATTTATGTTATATATGACGTTCTGAACATCATCACGCTGCTTGTAGAGGTCTTCAAGTTTCTTTTCGTTCTGCTCTAATTCGGTGTTGTCATATATCTCGTTGAAACGAGCATCTACTTTTGCTTTCTTTGCCTGGTCGTCAAGAATCTTCTGAATCCTTGCGTCCTCTTCCGCATCAAAGACGTTACGGTTTTCATTACGGGTAAGCATATCGGTAGAAGCTCTCTGCAATGCAGGGATATTGCTCTGCAATACGGAGTTTTCATCAAGGTCATAAATTACCGTACCGTAACGAGTATCCGCATAACGAGTGCCACGGGTATCCACTCCGCCATATCCTAATGACTTCATAAATTGTGTGGAGACGGAATCACCCCTATCGTACATATCAGAGTTCTTCATGTACTCGGTAAGTCCATTGATACGATTCACAAAGTCTTCGTAAGGCATTACATTGCCTTCGCCATCAAAGGCCTTTGTGTATTCTTCATAAAGTTCTTCGATAGATACTTTGTCGCTACCCTGGGTAAACTTCGTCATATCAGACAAGAAGTTATGAAGGTTGTTTGCCTTTGCGTCTGTGTCAGCTCTAAACAGATTTGTGTAACCTGAAATATCTACGCTTGAAAGGGGTTTGTCTTTGTATCCACTATTCTCTAATTCGTTCAGAGTATTATTATCAACAAAGTAATGACCCGTTCCAAAGTATCCGGTGCCACGATTAGAACCAGAGAATCTTCCGTTAGTCTCTGCCTTATTCAGACGTGAAAGTGTACCTGCGTGGTAAACAACATCTTCGGGATTAGCTCTGTATACCTGGGGAATCTGCTGATTCGTAGTGGGATTAATGCCAATTCCGTTTGCTTCTCTCAAAGTGCTACGCAGAAATTCCATTGTTTCAGGATCATAGTTCCTTGCTTCTTCTTCCCTTGCTAACTGTTCAGCTCTTCTCTGCTCTTCTGCTTGTCTCTGCTGAATCTGTGAATAAGCATTAGTAAGCTGTGCAAGTTCTTCTTCACGCCTTGCCTGGATGTTTGCTTCTTCTGCTCTGCTGTCACGAAGGGAAGGGATAGTCTGCTCGGTATCTGCCTTGACATTCTCGTCAACGTTAGTCTCGGTGTTGGCGTTAGTATTACCTCTAAAGAAGTTATAGCCTTGTGAGACATTGTTGATACCGCCCATACCGCCACCGGCTATTGCACCTGCGACAGCATCAAGTCCGACCTGCTTAAGATAGTCAACAACAGTTGCTTTTGACGCATCTTCTTCGCTCATTCCCATATTAAGATAAGCCTGATACTGTCTTGCAATTTCAGACTTTTCGGGATTGCCACCAACAGTAGTAACGAGGATATCAACAATAGTATCTGCGATATCTTCTGAACCTTCTTGCAGTCCTTCGGATACCATTGCACGTCCGATATTGTTGCCTGCCTTAAACTCTTTGAAGGGAATACGCTCTGTAAGTGCTGTGGTAATTGCCGAGCCTGCACCTTCCGCCATAATCTGATTAGGGGTAAGGCCACGATCAACAGCATTGTTCATTACTTCGTCTGCCTTTTCGAGACCCATTACAGCGGGGCCTACGTTACCACCGGCAAGGGAAGCAATCAGCATATCAACCATTGAGTTACCGACACCGTAAGCAAAGTTACCTACTTTGGAATCAATATGATTCTCTGCTACGGAGTTTCTTAATGCTGAACCTGCGTTAAAGTTATTTTCAATGGGATTACCCAAAGCGTAATTCTTAACATTCTTTGCAACGTTACCGAGTGACATTAAGGGCTGTTCGGCAGCGGCAAGGCCCGTAGCAATTACCGGATGGTCCGCACCAATCTGATTTGCTACATCTTCATAGGTCTGTCTTGACTTTGCTTTGTTGTATCTTTCGAGGTCTTCAAGGGTAAGCCCTGCATCCTTCATGTCCTGGGTAAGATTGCCGTACATAGCGTTAGACATACCCATAATGGTAGGCTGACTGACTAACTGTGCAAGGCTTTCGCTCTTGACGTGCTTTAACTTGTCACTTGTCCTTGAATTGGCGTAGTCATTGTACGCATTACTCATAGCTTGACGATCCGCATAAGTATCCCTACCGCCTGACTGTGCAGATTGATAGAGATTGTTAATAGCGGATTCAAGTTTAGGAATTGTAGGTTTAGCAAGAAGGGCGGTATCACTACCGCCCATTGCTGTATAGGCCCCTACTAACTCGTTCTGCTTTTCTCTACGGGTATTCCTTAAGGCTGTTAATGCTGCGTTAGAAGGTTTAACTGCCATAGTTTATGCCTTTCATAGTAAGGTTAGCCAATGTGTTATAAAGGTCTTCGTATGCCCCTGCTCTTGCCTGACTTCTGTAATTAGCTGCGTCATTGAGTGCTGACGTTCTGCTATTCTCTACGTTATAGAGTGAGTCATTGTATCTCTGACGTGCGTTAGTTACGTTATTGAGATAATTCATAAGGAGATCACGAAGGCTGTTCTGTACTCTCTCTTCGACTGCGTTACGGTTGTTAGCGTAGTTGTTTCTCATATCCGCCATAACCGATTCACTTGCACCGCCCGTAAGACCGTAAGCGTCAAGCATATCTGCAAGAGACTTCTCATTCATCATTCTGCTGATGTATGCTTCTTGTAACTGTCTGCGTCTCTGTGCTTCAAGCTCGTCTCTCGAAGAATTGAGCTGTCCGTTAAGGAGTGCTTCGGTATCTGCGTAGTTGAGTCCGAGTGCATTAAGAGCATTCGCATAGGTATCATTGAGATTGCCGAGAAGTGAGTTATAGTTTGCGTCATACTCTGCAAGTCTCTGATTCAGAAGGTCATAGAGTGCGGAGATATCCATATAACCGTTTCCTACGGGGCCTGTGCCAAGTCCGTCTCCCCTTCTGCTTACTCCGCTTCCTTCTCCCGAAACGTATCTATCTCTTCCGCCCGTGGAATCTCCGCCTTCTGCACTTGCA
>Ga0247610_10007784_pt1 | contig 10952 bp, 4 predicted proteins | sample 174DNAGHGhighgp2_FD_193483 | JGI IMG/M metagenome (GOLD analysis project Ga0247610, IMG submission 193483) | Sheep rumen microbial communities from Palmerston North, Manawatu-Wanganui, New Zealand - 1742 DNA GHGhigh gp2 | ecosystem: Host-associated > Mammals > Digestive system > Stomach > Rumen ...
TTTCATTTGAAGTTCTAATTCTTTACCATCTATAAGGTTACCATCGATATTAGTATATTCAGATAGTAAATGTCTAGTCGCCATTTCAACTGTTTTAGATTTAACTACTTCTTTAGTAACATCATCTGCGCTAAGCCATTCTTGTTTCTCCGTTATACTACCATCTTGGTTACGAGTTTTAATAGTAACCAAACCTTCTCCGCTTGGATAAAGTTTAATATCTTTATTATCAACAGTATGAAATACTGCTCCAAAAGATTGCATATTGTTTACTATTTGTTTTGCTTTAACAAGAGGGTCATTGTTTACAGCTTCTTGAGCTTGTTCAGCAAACATACCTGGAATAAAAACACGACGTTGTCTACCAGAAGTAGTTACATTATCACCCAATTTATCATTATCTCCTTCTTTTCGTTCTTTATCAGGAGTTGCAATAGGAGCCAATTCTATCATCAATCCTATCTGACCACCTTCTATAACATATGCGTATTTACGTCTTTTAGGATCTGCACCAGTAAGCTCTCTAATTATTTGTTCTCTTTCTTCTTGGTCTAATGGTCTCATTTTACCAGTATTTTTATCATAATAATCAGAATAAACTTCTGGGTATCTATCAATACTATATGCTAAGTTAAGTTCACTATCTATAAGTTTTTCCTCATCTTCTGTAGGAACAAAAGCTGCTGCCATAGAATTATGAACAGTTTCTCCTATATTTTGCTGAGCAAATAATCTATCAGATGCTTCTTTTGTATGTTCTACAAGCCAAGCCATATCTCTTATTGCACCATCTCTTTCATCAGTTGTCCAATTAGTACTATGACCATGTCTATCGTATCCTTTTATTTTTACATGTTGAGAACCACCTGCAAAAAAGATATCACCTATTTCTCCTACTAAACTTTTATTAAAATCGTGAAGTTTACTAAGACTTACTATAAGTTGATTAGCTAAAGGATTGCTTTTATCAAATACTATAGTAGAGCTACCATCATTATTATGTTTTGGAAATATACCAGCTTTAGCTAAATCTTCTTCACTAAGACCTGACACTTTATAAAAATTATCAAGTGTCATATTATTATCTTTAGCTAAAGCATCAAAACCTAATAGCTTTTGTTGAGCTTGTTGAAATGTAAATTCTAATTTAGTAGCTTCTTTGAAACTACCACCATTGACTCTATCGGATGCTATACTTGTATCAAAGTCACCAGTAGATGGATAAGTACCTAAAGCTTTTTTAGCTAAACCAAAATGTTTAGCATATTTATTTTCATTTATTACTTTACCATCATTGTCCACTCTATTAAAATAATCAAGTCCTCCAGGAGCAAATACATTACTAGAAAACATTAATTTTTCTTTATCTTCTAAATTATTAATTCTAGTATATACTGCTTCTGCTATACTACCTTGGTCATATAGATTTTGAACATTGTTCCAATAAGCTTCTTCTTCTTTAGTATCTTTAAATGTATATTTAGCTAATTCGTTAGCAGCATCGATATATCTTTTCTCATTCAACATTTGTTGAATTTCTTTCTTTTTCTCATCATCGAACTCATAATCTTTAGCAGTTTTACCTGCATCTATAGGTCCAATATATGAATATCTACCAAAATTAAATGCCATATACTTCTTTTTATCTTTACCTTCTAATTTTGCTATTGCAGCATTTCCACTAGCTTGAGCACTATTATCAGCTTGTGCACCAGGATTATTTCCTGTATATATAAGGTCTGGTAACCATCCTCCAGTTCTAGCAGGATAAGGAGTATTATTGCTCCCATCTCCTGTACCTGCACCACCAGAATTTGTTGGAGTATTTTCACCTTTAGCTATATTGAAATTTTCATCTTCACGTGAAGTACCAGAAGAAGTAACACTATAAGCTAAAGTTTTAGCATAATTAGAATTATTTACAAGTCTTGCAAGAAATAATTCTAAACTAGCAGCACTCTGATTATTACTTAAAACATCTTCATATTTTTGTTTTTCGACAAGTTTATTTTTATATTTAGTACTATTTACTCCTTCTGTCTTTTCTAGTTCTGCTAGTTCATTTTCTAATACTTCTACATGATGTTCATAAGCATCATACATTTGAATAGCAGAATCTAATCTTACTCCACCTAAAGCAAAAGCTTCAGCCATATTATCTCTAATGTCTTGCTCTGTTACTTGACGTTTACTAGAAGTACTATAACGTCTTCCTCCACCTCCATCTCTTATACCAGTTGTATCACCTGTTGTAGAAGACCACTTTCTTTCACTACTTCTACTAGTTTCACTAGGATTAACTAAGCTAAACATAGCTTTAGAAAATTCTTCCATATTTAAAGTTTTAACTGGAGCCTTTTTAGCAAAATTAGCATCTTTAAGACCTATAATTTCTCCATTAGCATCTTTATCAAAATCAGGAGCCCATTTAGCTTGAGTATCTTGCCACCAATCAAAAGTAATTTGGTCTATATCACCTGTTTCAACTCTTTTACGTTGTCGTTCAACTTCATTTTTATAATCTTGAGAAGCTTTAAGTCTTGCATTTAATTCTGCATCTTCAGCAAGTTTAGTAGCAGAATCCATAGATGTTCTCACAGCTCCAGCGTAATCTCCTGTAAGAAGATAAGAATTTAATCTATTCTCATATTCTTCTATCTTTTTATCAATAAATGCGTTATTATCAGGAGAATCATATAATTGTTGTCTTATTTCACCAAACGCTTTTCTAGCAACACCTTTTTGTTGTTCTAGATTATTTTGTCTTTCTTCTATTTTATCAGAAGCGTGTTGAAGATAAGACATATTAATTGGCTCTACATTATACTCAGTAGGTGTTATTTGAAACGTAGTAGGTTGTATAGTCTTAAGAGTCATTAATCTATTTTCTCTAGGCATAATATTATTACTTTATATTAAAACTCTTGTTACATCTGTCATACCTGATAAATAGTCTTGCAACTTATCCCAATTAGTAGGTGTATTTCGAAGGGTCTGTCTACCTTTAAGTTTGGCAATCCACATATCTATTTGTTTAATTTGATTTTCATCTGTTGCGTTAGCCTTACTTATTTCGAGACTGTTAATAAGACCTATTTTATCACTAGTACTACCTTTTCTAGCTGTCCATTCAACTTGATTTTCTAATGGCATACCAAACAAAATCTCATCACGTTCAAGATTTTGTTTATAATTTTGAGCATAAGTCTTACCAACATTAGTTCCAAAGCCTTGTATACCTACTCCTATATTACCTAACAGTCCTTGTATACCAGCACCTCTAGCTTGAGCTACTCCCATAATGGAGTCCGCTAATGCTTGGGCTTTACCTGTAATACCTTCATTGACAATATCATTATTATATTTCAAAAGGTCTATATAATGTCCCATATAATCTCTGTTAGATTGAACATCTAACTCTGCATTTCTAGCAGCAGCTTCGTTAATCATCTTGAGATTCTCTTGTTTAATAGCTTCCTCTCTATTACCCTTTTCAGCATAAATTTTACTTCTAGCTTCATCTGCAGCGGAATTAATACCACTAAGTCTAGATAATCTAGCAGCAGAACTTAGCGTATTATTATTAACTGCTTTTACTGTTCGTCTAGCTTGTCTGTTTACATCGGATAATTCAGGATTAACATTATAAACAGAAGAACGCACTACTGGCATATAATGCTGATTTCTAAACGTGCTTCTATTAATACTACTCATATCTACTGTTCTAAGATTATCATAAGCATTAGTCAAATAACTTGCAGCTTTAGGATACGCATCAGCAGCATACTTATTACCATACCAAGAACCTATTCCAGCTAGTGCACCAGATAATAAATTAGCACCACCTGTAATCCAGCCCCCAGCAATAGTGCCATTAATAGCCTTACATCTTCCACCTCTTTTAAGTTGCCTTCTTGCAGCAGCAACATTAACACCTGACATATCAAAACCTAAATCGCTCATAGGATAGTCACTAGGAAGAATATAGTTAGTAGAAACACCAGCTAAGGCTTTATATCTATTCTTTTCTACGGGGGAGATACCATTGCGAAGATTGACAACTTCTTGTGCGTCTATTACATCGTCTACAGGTGCTCCAGCATCAATACTTTGAGCAGGGTATAAACCATCATGACTAAGTCTTGATGCAATAGCAACATCACCGTGAGGACTAGCTAATCTGTCAGCAAGTGTTTCACCATTTTCTACTTCTATAGTTTCTCTTCCAGGCACTTTAATACCAATACCTGATTTATATTTTTTACCAACTTTGTGATATTGTTTATGACTATCACCATGTGCCTTGTATAAAGGATATCCTTCAGGAGAATCACCAATATATTCAAGATAACCGCCATCAGTTACCTTAATACCAGTATCGCTCCCCCGTAAAGGAAATTGTGCATCACGCAGTTTCTTTCTACTCTTCACTCTACCACCTTTTTTAACTTGTATTCTACTAGCCATTCTTCTTTGTTCTGTATCAAGAGCACCACTTTGCAGTTGAAGGTTCATTTGAAAATCTCGTTGAATTTGTCTATTAGCTTCATTTTGTTGAGCAATAAACTGTTGAGATTGTTGTTGTAATTGATTATTATTTGTATTAGTTGCTTCAATAGCAGCAGCTTCTTGTTTAGCATTTTCTATTGTAGCAGCAGATTGTTCCTTAGCTGCTTTTGCTGTAGCAGCAGCGCCTATACCAGCAGCGGCTAAAGTTGCAGCAGCCGTAATTCCAGCAGCAGCAACTTCACCAAATAAAGCTTTAGGTCTAGTATTTCTTAATTTTTTCTTTCTCATACGTTATAGTTATTATCTGTAAAGAATGTAATATCTTCAAACTTAAAATTAATATCTCGATGAAATATAAAACTTGCAACTATATATTTGCCATATACAAGAGTATCATCTTGAGTCACTGTTCTAGGAGTTGTAGGAGTACTAACTCTGTTCAAAACATTCCTAAAATAATTAAAAGTCCATTTACCAAGATTATATCTAACTTCTTTGTAACTATTTGCAAAGGGTTTTAAATCAAAAGGTGCTTCGGATTCTCTAAGTCTAACATCATTGCTTCTGTTAGATATGTCAAACGTTTCAGTAGCACAAGAATCAGTATAAATGAACAGTTTGTTACCTTTATATCTTTTTTCTATAGGAGCGTTACTAAATGTTTCTTCAGCCATATTTATAACAGAATCAAATCCTTTTATTTCATTACATGTCCAAGAAATAGAATTAAGAGTTTTAATTACTTCAAATCTGTCATTAAATATGATATCTATTATACAGTCATAATGAGTTCCATCATCATCTACTCTTTTATGATTTGGGTAAAGGGTATCATCTATACTAAGAGCAAGATAACTTCCAATTTCTGTTCCTACTTTAAATATGTTACTGTTATTGTGTATAAAATAACATTTAGTTTTAGTTTTAAAAGCCCAATCAAACTTAAAGTCATGTAAACTAATAAAACTTTTAGCTATAAAATCATAGCTTAAAGTAGCATATTTTTTACTGGTATTACCTTCATCAAATTCTATACAAATAAATATTCTATTATTATAGTAATCGTCTGCTAGATATAAATTAGTAATAGGCTTTCGTCTTAACAGTTTAGTAATATCATCAGAAAGAACTTTCATTTGAGCATTGCCTGTATAAAGATAAATTCTACCACTATCTCTATCCCAAAAAGTATATCCAAACTCCGAAAGAATTTGATGTTTTTTATTAGCTAGTCCAGCATAACCAAATTCGCTACCAAACAGTTCTTGGATACCAGTATCAAATACTTCAGATTCTTTCATCTGAACATCCTCACCTCCAGCAGCAGTAAGTGAATTTTGACCACTAAACTTATAAATAGAATCTTGAGTATGAACTAAAATATTATCACCAACAGCTACAAGATTTACGATTTTACCTTTGTCAGTAGGGACATTGTAATAATCAGTAGTTCTAAATTTATATAAGTTTACTTTTGCTTCATCTCCTTCTAATATAGAACTTCTAATAGTATTATCAAATCTAGTTAATTTATTATAAGTATCATAAGGATAATACAATTTTCTAGTATAACTTTTATACATAGAAACAAGTTCATATATATCAGATAGAATAGAACTATCTCTAGCTAATAACAAATGCGATGCAGTGATAGTAGTAGTGCCATTTTCTGTTACACTCTTAGTTATAATTCTAGGTGTAGGCTTTTCACTTAATGATAAATAATTAAGATTAAAATTAGAATATACTGTAAATGCAACACTATCATACATAGCACCCCATTCAGTACTATTATCTTCTAAAGGAACTACACTTATACCATATGTAGAACCAGCAGCAGCATTTGCAGATGAAGATTTAAGATATATATCACTTCCTGAAAAATATCTAGTTAAATTTTTAGTTCTAAGTGGTTTTTTAACTCTACATAGATATCCAAGAAGATTTAAAGAATTATATTCATCATAAGTATAATTAGACTCATCTATTTCATATCTTATATAAGGAGTGCATCTTACACTATTAAGATACTCAGGATTTGCTTCATAAGGCATTACAATGAATCCATAAGTATCAGTTACAGTACTATCTTCGAATACACATTCGCCAGCTCCTCCAAATGTAGTCAATAACTCACTATCATAACTAGCTCTGTAATTAATTTTGTAATTATTTTCTCCATTCTTTACAGGAATATCATTTAACCAAGGATAAAGCTGGGTATCTAATTCTAAACAAGAACCTAAATAACTATCCACACCTGTAGGACCTGCAGCCGTCAAAGCTTCTATATTAAAAACATGAGCTACTTTATTTTTAACATGAGCAATCGAAATAAAGCAAGCAACATATCCCTCAGGAATATTAGTCTTAAAAGTAAATGTTGGATAAATAGCAGGAAAGTCATGAGTGTTTGACTCTCCACTAGGTTCATCTACTATAAGGGGTTCGTTATTTATTAAGTACCCATTTGTATATTCACCATTATCCTTTACTAAATGAACATAGAAATTATATCCTTGATTTGGAACTAAACTATAAGTATTAGTAGTACTGTAATTAATAACTAAACCATCGAGAGATATAGAAAAACTAATAAGAATAATAGCAACCCAATAATCTTGACTACTAGGATTAGTTTTATAATAATAAGTTATTCTAAAACTAACTTGATTGTTATTTGTGTCTACTAATTTACCAGTATTCTTGTTTATTTTAGAAACATTATTTTTAACAAGAGTTATAACATCCTCTATGTTATATACTTTAAATGTATCTACACTACCATTATAATTTTTCTTTACTTCATAAACTCCTAATTCTGGAACATTAGTATCAGGATTTATGTCTATAGTAGTGTCAATGACATTATCATCAACCAAATCTGAAATATAATGTCCTGTATTGTCAATTACAGTTTGAGGCGTTGGCACACCTTCATTATCTGTTACTATAACTTGAGAAGTAGCTTTTGTTATACTTGTTTTTACACCAAATTGATTTATAAGTTTAAAATTACTTTGGTCTACTACTTCTGGTGCTGAAACAATCCAATCTTTATTTTGATTTAAACTATATTCTATAATTTCAGATATAGATACTGGATTGTTTTCACTAATTTGTTCATCTTGGTCATTTGTAGCAATAGATACAATATAATCAGGATTTTGCGTGTCAAAGTTTATTTCTCTACCTTCAAAAAGAGATACAGAATCATTACTTATTTCCTCTAGATTTATATCAATAGACCTTGCAAAATACTCTAAATCAGGATTAATATCAGATTCATTATAATTACTAATATAAAGTTTATTTTTAAAACTAGTAACATTACCTACATTGTATAAAGAATAAGGTGAACTTAAAATATCACGAACATCTATTTCTTCTATGTATTCTGTGTCATAATCGAAATAAATAGTGTTAATATCTAAACTATAATGTTTGTACGCTCTAGCATAAACTTCATTATCGTGAGATATAATAAAACCTAATTGGAATGATTTAAAACCTTTAACTATAATAGGTTTTTCTACTGACAATACAAAACTAGTATCTGAATCAATAGTAGTGTCTATATAATTCAAACCTCCTTGATTAGTTAATAAGCTCTTTTTACAACCAGCAAAAAGTTCTTTACTAGCAGGAAACCAATCAGTATAAAAATCCTTACGAATTTCATATCTAACAAAAAATTGATAGGTTCCTGCAGGAATAGTATTTCTATAATTACTATTATTAATTAGATTTATAAATGGAACTTTAGGACTTTGAGTATAAATTGACTCATCATCATCAAATCTAGACTCATTTAAATTTATAATCTTAAGAGGAACTTTATCAACCATTATTGGATGATGTTCAGCTATAGTTAAAAGAACATCACCATTTAAATTTATAGTGCAAATACCATCTATTTCTCCTCCAGACCAATGCCAATTACATTTACATATAGTTACAATACCTGTAAGTTCATCATAATGATGAATAGTATTACTAGAGGTAAAAATATAAAAAGAAGTATTATAAGGAATAATACCGACTATTTCTTCATGAAGGTCTAGCACTTCATCAAATCCAAAATCAGAAGATAGACTATTAGCATTAAATCTTACATTTTTTGCAAATATAAGAGAATTGTTATCAACTAACTCTGGAGTCTTATTAAGATTAAGTTTAGGAACAATACGTGCCATATCTTAACTTCTAGGTAAAAAAGTACTATTATAAAAGAAATTATTCCAACCTTCTTTAGAATTACTCATTGCAGACTTAACAGAAGCAGCAGCTTTAGGTCTCCAATAATTCCATTGATAAAGAGGATTAAGAAGTGGATTTTGTGCTTTAAGACTATATACAGTGTGAGTACTTCCTCTACTAAGGTACTTAAACATTACATACCAAGCAAGAGCTTCAAGAAGAAGTCCATCATCATATATATAAGGACACTCACAATCGTAATAGTCATCATGATAAGTAGCAACTTCAAATGTTTCAACTTCTATTTCATCTGTATCAAAATTTAAACTAATTTGATTACAATCTAAAACAAAGTTTCTATCATTAGCACCATTACAAACATTTGCGATTTGAATAGTATTTATGCCTGTTTTATTGCTACTATCAAAAACACCAATTTCAGAACCTGCATATTTTCGTGCAGACCCTGAACAACCACATTTATTAGTTTCATCTAGATTAGGAATTTCTACTCCATTGCTATCAAAAACTTTAAGTTCTTTTCCATTTATTTGACAAGGAAATTGTGCAATACGTTCTGAAACCTCTAGCCTTCTTCTTTTACGTTCCATAGGTAGAACTTTCATCTGGGCTAGAGCATCAATAACCCATGCAGCAACTCTTGGAATCCAATCACTTTCATCTATATTAAAGTCATTGTCTATTTTTCCAACTAGCCTTTGTAGCGTTAATTGGTTTTTGAGCTTCATTTCTTATAAATTTACTATATAATGTTTTATCAGCTATAACACAAAGATTTAACTTTGTTCTTAAATCTAGAGGAAGATTACAAATATATTCAGTATTATATTTAGCTTCTTCTAGAATATCTTCGTTTGTCTTACCTCTAAGAGAATTTCCTCGATAATCAGCAGATACAAATCTATAATGACTACCATTAGGGATATGACAATCTAGCAAAGGAATTTCATAACAATACTCATTTTTTAGATATACCCTACCATCTTGTCCAGTGTATTCTATACCATTAACTTTGCACCATTCAGCTTCTTCTTTGTTATACAACCTACCACCATTAGCTAATATCTCAGCTTTCTTTTTCTTAGTTTTACTAAAGTCAATATGAGTTCTTTGTTTATCAATCTTACAACGATTAATACAAATCCAACCTAGGCTACCTTCAAAAGCATAACCAGCACCATTAAGAATCATTTGCTTTTGTACTTCAGTATAATATACTCTAAGAATCTCAGTGTATTGTCTAATAGTAAGACTAGTAAGTTTATCGTAAAACTCTATATCTTTACGTAAATCATGTATAGTTTTTTGTTTCTTAGCTAAATTGTATAACTCCCAAAGGTCTTGTTCAATATTATTACTTTTAGTAAAATAATTTTGAGCAATTTTATGAAAAGTACCATCTATATATTCGTTATCAACAAATTCTTGATAATCAGATAGCACAATATCATATCCTTCTTTATAGGCTTGCTCTTTAGCTAGAATGTCACTTTTTAGACGTACAGTTTCTGATGTAAGAGTATCAATACTTTCGTTAGCTATATCTTTCCGTTTATTGTAATACTCTTTCATGCAAGTGTAATACACTCTAAAATTAGTAGGAGTTTCCTTTATTCCCATAACACTTTATCAATTAAATTTAACTGTTGGCGGAATCTCATTAGTTTCTCTTACAGTAGTAAGTAAATCACGCTTATAAATAATATCTTTGATTTGTCCTATCATATCTTCTGACAGAACCCATTCATTGTCATCATTAAAAGCATCCCACTCGTCAATTACCCCGTTATTGACATCTATAAGAGTAGGATGCTCAAAGGCGGACTCTATAACAACAGCGTTTATGTCTAGGCTCTTGTTCTCCGCAGGGAATATATAAATAAACCCATTGATATAATCATAACAAGGCATAGCACAAAGACCAGGAACGGCACTTCTAAATCTAGCACTTGTTTCTTTAATATAAGGAAATTCTCTATTACTAGAAAAACCTGCTGTACTTACTCTATGAAACGGAAGATTATTAGTAAGTCTAACAGGTTTAGGAACTTGTTGTTTGCTACGTTTAATAAGTTGAATGTTAAAATCTGAATATTCTTTAGGGAAATTATAATCTCCATCATCAACATTAACTAAAGTTATTTTAAACCTTTGAACAAGTCCTCTATCAACGTATCCATGATTCTCATAACTACGTCTAATAACTTCATTACGAGTATGAA
>Ga0247610_10007788_pt1 | contig 10948 bp, 6 predicted proteins | sample 174DNAGHGhighgp2_FD_193483 | JGI IMG/M metagenome (GOLD analysis project Ga0247610, IMG submission 193483) | Sheep rumen microbial communities from Palmerston North, Manawatu-Wanganui, New Zealand - 1742 DNA GHGhigh gp2 | ecosystem: Host-associated > Mammals > Digestive system > Stomach > Rumen ...
GCGATGAGAACCGCCATTTACTGACGGCTCCCGTCGCTCTCTGCTTTCAGTGTAGGCGCGGCCTTGTTGCTGACGGGTTGCTCCCCAGCAGAGCCCGTTTCCTCGTCCAGCCGCAGTACAAAATTACAAATCTTTTTTTAAAACCAATGATTGAAATGAAAATATTTGTCTAACTTTGCACCGCATCCCTGAAGTCACAGACTTCGGACACACTGGTTGAAACACTACCAATTCGTCGAATATGTTCTATTGGGTATGTATTTTTAACCAGTTCCCCCCAATTCATAGGAGTCCATAATCTACTTGCACCACAACAAAAATCAAAATGCTTTAAAATGGTGTCTACTTTCTCTATAGTGTTGTAATCTCCTAAAACGACATCGTCATCCATAAAAATAAGATTATCGGTCTCAGTATAAGATGCTCCTAGATTCCTCGCAAAAGAAATATTCAATATATCAGAAGGATATGTTACTAGTTGGATTTGGTTTTCAAATTGTCGTAATAGTTCGGCATTTGTAAAGGTGTTATTTTCGTGTGAGACGACGATGATTTTTTCAGCAGGCATTGATTGATCTAAGATACTTCGAAGTGTAAATACAATCGATCCCTTTGATTCCAAAATGTTTTTTATTGTTGGAATAATAATTGAATATGCCATAATCTGTTATTATCGCTAATTAAACAAATAAAAAAAATCTTCCTTTAATACTCCATGAAATTGAGCCGCTTCAAATCCTCATTGTCCAGCCACCATTTAATATTGTCATCATTCACACCTATACTATCTAAATGATGGGCGATTTCCATTAAGGCATGACCAGCATGAATTACTTGGAGATCAAGATCCCGAAGATCACGCCCCTTATATTGTAGAAGCAAACGATATAGCTGATCAGCGTATTTCTTCCCAATTTGTTTCTTACAAAAATGAATCGCAATGGCAATCGACGACAGGCATTCTGTGATTCCAGGCGAATTTTTCATAGTGCATTTGCTCAATAAAATTTCAAAATATTTCTTGTTTTCAATGAATTTACCATCACGATAGCACCTGCATAGTTTTTCGCATGCATTATCAACACAATCTGGAGACTCACTATAGAGTGCGTCTTCCATTGAAGTGTAACGCCTGACCAAATTCAATTTGGTTTGTATCTCCAACTTTGTCTCATCTTCCACGATTTGCGGGTACTTTTCAGCAAATGCCGACATATCCTCAAGAAGCGCGTAAAAACTATTATACAATATTGGATCATATTTTAGATAATCCGACTTTATTTTATACAGATTGCTTTTCAAGTTTTCATAGATGATACTTAATTCTTCATCATTCCAAATATATTGATCACCCAAATGCATGATAAAAAGATGATTCGTCTGAGAAAAACGCCCATCTTTCACTCCACAATCCCACACATTTCTGCTTAATATTTCCGTTTTCAGTAGTTTAACGACCTCAGGATCGTCTTCGGCCAAAAAACAGAAATTATACAAAGCATATCTATCCGACTGTCTAATGCACTCGATTTGTTTTACCGATTCGTTGACAAAGCCGGCAACCTGTTCTTTATCATGCAATTTGTATCTTTTCAATATTGAGAGCAGAACCACAACATTCTTAAACGACGCTTCTTTCACAATTTTCTCAATGCTTGTGCGCTGCTTAGTGTCTAGATTTTTCAGTTTGTCAAGTCTAAGTCGATGAGACATAAAATCTATGCTCTCTTCTGATTTTTTACCAAAATAGTCTAGCGTTAATGTTAGAATCTTGCTTATATGGTCAGGACTGTATAAACAAACCATTGCCGACTGGACGAAACTCTTGGCATTATTAGAATAAAGATATTCGCCACCTTCAACTTCATATACTTCCTTGAAATATTTGTAGAAATCATCAAACCAAACGTCTTCTTTCATTCCAAAGAAAAACTGGGATCCAACCTGAAGCATGCCGTCCTTTATATCAGAAGGTGTATCGATACACGACAAAGCTGAAAAAACACGATGCAACAATTCCGGCAATGTGTTTTTCAACTTTGGCTCAAATGCATAATCCTGTCCAATCCGCCTAAGCAAACGTTTGTTATTATATTGACTACTATAATACAAACATGGGTATGGAAACTGGGCATAAATCCTTCGGAACGCCAAATACCAATCGTTGACATTAACCATGTTAACAATCCCATAACGCAAGTTAAAGCCTTCTCTACTGATGAGCTGAATGAAACGAAGAGCTTTAGCATATTCCACCTCTATGTCGGCATCTTTCCCGTCCATCTGAATAACGGTTTCTTCAAGCCCATACTCAGCGTAGTCAGTTTTCTTGTTTCTCAATTGTTCTATGATATAACGAACACTGTCGTTCAACCCGACCAACCCTTTGTTTCGATATTCATTAAGCGGGTGATAAGGATAAAATCCATTGTCAATACAGTTATATAAAAAGCTCGCAACGTATTTTTCAATGTCTGAATCCGAATTAAGAAGAAGTGTATCTAATAGTTTCAGCGAATCCGTTCGATCATATACATAATTCAAGGAGGCCTTTACTGCTTTATAATTGCCTTCTGGCGTCCATTCCTTTAATAAACTGCGTGCTTTTGAAAAATCGAGACGATAAAAAGCCCTTAGGACATTCTCCCTATAGGTCATGTCATCATCACCTTCAAGATACACTTCTGATCCAGCCAACGACTCTTCGTGCATGCCCATCTCCTCCCATAAACCATAACCTTTCATTTGATTGCCTATGGACTCACCAAACTGAGACCGAATCTTACCCGTATCATATACAAGATAATCAACAACCTCTTTATCCAACTCGGACAATTTGTCTATTCGTCTAATGAATTTATCCAATATGAATTCTTGGTTCGAAACATCCTTGACAAACCTTTCTTCTTTTCTCCTATTCCTTATTTCGGATAAGATTTCCTTGAACTCGACATCTTTGTACATGCATTCATACAACTCCATCCATTTATGACTAAGACTTTCTTTGTATGGCTGTACGCCTATCAACTCATCAGTAGCATCTTCTTCGTCACCAATCAAATAGTGAAGTAAATGGTCGAGCCGTATAGAGGTTGGAGTATCATCAAAGCACCCCAGTTCTCGCATTATCTCTTTGTTACTTAAATGGATGACTCCAATATGATGGTATTGGTAATACAATTGCTGCTCCGTGGGAATCACCTCGTCTTTGACAAGCACAAGAAACACCTTCAGGTTGTCTTCGTCTTTCTTTACCAAAGCCTCTTTCTCCTCTTTGTCAAAATCATCTATAACGGAGCTTGTCTCTTTATCAATAATGTCTTTTACCCAATTTAACCATGATTTAAAGTTTGGGTCATCACCTGAAAAGCCCAACAGCAGGTATGAGCCCGACAACATGGCAACTCTCAGAAGATACGAGAAGGCCTCGTGTTTTTGAAAATAAGTGTCAAAATCTTCTTTAGAAATAATATACCTGCACGAATGGTCTCCATCAAAAACAAAAGGCGCTTTCAGTGTATCATTGTGCGCCACAATGGAACCATGTATTTTTACAATAGGCCGTGCCATCTTACGGCGCGACATTTGATAGTCGGCATATACTGGTATGTAGCCCATATTGAACTGCTCATTGACGAATTCCAGCGTATTGTCAAAATTAGTGGTAAACACGTATTGCCACTTGCCCTTCAAAAACCGCTGATGCACAGTGAAATTCTTATCAGTCAATATAGTTGCATCATCACCATATACGCCAAATGTACCATCTTCTCTTTTATAGAAATAAGGATTATGTTTTTCAATATAATAGTCGATAGACTCCCTATACCCCTTCTTCTCAATGTATTTGGAAACAACACCCAAATAACCGTCCCTATTAATAATTAGATTCACAAACTCCTTCTTCTTCTCTTCAAACGGCATCACGTCTACTCCATAACGTCTATGGCAATAAATTTGATACATCTCTTCCAGCTCATAGGCATAGGCAAACTCCACGAGTTCCTTAAGCATATCATTCCAGTCATTGGCTTTTGGATATGCGTTCTTGGTAAATCCTGCACCAATCAGAGCGGAAACCATTTCAGCATCATATTTACGCTTTAATTGTTGTAGTATTTCAAGTTCTGTCATATTCATCTATCAATATCTATTTATCGGGTTCAGAATCCTTTGTTGTAATGATTGCCCACCTGAACTTAAACTTAAATTGCAACATCTGCAACGAATAGTCAAAATCTATCATTTCACAACCTCCCAATGCCCGTTTTTGGCAGAGCCTATACGTTTAAGTATGCCCATGGACTTCAATTTGTTGACATGATTCTGTACTGAAGTAACAGAAATGCCAGTTTTTTCCGCTAATGTTTCTCTGCTGATATAATTATCTAAGTATATCAATTTTAGGATTTTAGCGGCAGTTTCAGACAACCCTTTAGACAACCCATCAGACAACCTTTTAGACAACCCTTTAGGCAACCCATCGGTTAACCCATCAGGCAACCCTTTAGACAACTCATCTGCTGTTGTCACCGCCTTGGTTGAGGGCACCGGCAACACCAATTCCACTTCGTCCACATCAATTCTGTTCTTCAGTTCCGGCTTCTCCCATCCAGCTTGTTTCCAAGCTTCCAAGATAAGCGGAAAACCCGAACCAAGGTTCTCGCCATAACCCACCATGCGAAGCATATTCTGGATTTTCGGATTTCGAGCGAAGGAAACACCACCTTCGTAAATCTGTTCAATCGGCAACCGCAAAAGCCCCGGGTTGCGGAATACTAGTTTGTCATCGTGTTTTTCAATGCGTAGAATCCCCGATTCCATAATAAAGTCAGAGTGGATGATCGAGTTTGTGAAGGCTTCACGAACCGCTTTATGTTGAGGCGTATCATCAACCCTTTGGATGCCTTCCATGCGGAATGGTCTGGGAAGATCGAAAGTAACTTTGGGTATCACTCTGCTGAAAAACTGGTATAGGTTGTTTTCCCAACGGCCATCGTAGGTCAGTCTGTCACTATACCGCTCTTCGCCGATGAGGTTGCAGAAATCGATGTAATCCATACGAAAGTTGTCGAAACGTTCCCGTATTGACAACCCTTTGCCAAACATCAGCAGCCCTGCCATTGTCAGACCTTCTTTTCCCGACCCTCTGTCAACCGCATATCCGCCCAAATTCTTCAAAAACGACCGGTCATCAATCTCGTTCCACACATGGCCTTCATTCCTGTATTGGAACAATGTGCGGTAACGGTGCAATGAGTCCAGATCTATGTCATCCATGCCATAGTGTTCTATCAACAAACCATCGCTGCCATCCTCAAACGAGTCGCGAATCATCGCTTTCACTTGACACTCAGTGCAATGATAATCGCCCTCATGGTTGCGCCTGAATGTCCCCTTATACACGTTGCCGTTGATGTAGATAGGCTTCGCCCTCCAGTCGGCCATAGGCACGTGGATGCAGACAATCTGTTTGCCATCCATGTTCACCACCTCCACGTCACTGTCGGTAAGAATATTCGCATTCACCTTGTCACTATTGATGGTGTTCCAAAAATCTGCCAGGATCTTTTGTGCATCCTTCACGCCGACAATCTCATAACGCTTGGCCAAGTCTGTTTCTTTCCGATGCTCGTCCACACCGAGCAGAATCAAGCCGCCTATGGTATTTGCAAACGCAGAGTAGGTCTCCCAAAGTGATTTGGGGACTTCTGCCATCGCTTTCTTGCACTCCAGCGTCACCCTTTCACCTTTCTTTAGCGCCTCTTTTATCGTGTTTTCGTTCATAAAAGCATCACTTGTATTATGCCGCAAATTTACAACTTTATTCTTTTTCGAATTTATTGATGAGATTTGAAGTCTCGGCAAGCATTTTGTTCCTTAGCTTATACATAGTTTCATGTACAGCACGCAACTGAGCTTCAGCTTTTGTTTTGAAGCATTCAAATCCAGCCATATCGATTTCTTCATCATCAATTCTGTACCAATAAGTAAAAGGTCGTCTGAGCCTCTTTTCGCTTATGAATTCAAAACCCCATTCAATATTGTAGGCAGACAGCATTAGTTCATAAATGTCAACCCATTCTGTCGTCGATGCCAATGGATGACCCTTTATTTTTTCGATAATCTCAGGGCATACATCGAGCACCTCTATCAACTCATTATTAGCGCAGTTCCTCCATATTTCCTCGTTTGTTTTCATGAGTCAAAAGATTTGATCCAAAGGAAATCGCAACTCTTCCAAGAAAAAGACTATTCAAGAATTAAATGCATTTTGAGCCGTATTAACCAGGTCTTTCCTCGATTTTTAATTCTTTACTAACGTCCTGGATCCATTTCATAAGAGCATCTGTCATAACGGGTATATCTTTCCCTTTTGCAGTCTTTGTTTTTTTATACTTTGTGTAAATTTTAGAAATTAGGTCAACAGGAAGCTGTGGTAAACTATTATCTTTAAGATAACATATTTTTTTGCCAATTCCCAACATATAGCCGACTTCTAAAGCCAAATTGGGGTTTATGGCGTTCCCTTTTTTGGAATCGTCAAAGAAAATACCTATACCAAAATCACAGCAATGCATTAGCCCACTTATATTTGCAAATAAATCATCCGAAACTTCACCATTCGTGTTAGCCATATGTGTTTCAACAAGATAGTGCTTTTTCACCTCTTCTAATGCTTTTTCTATTGCTTTTTCATAATTCTTTTCAAATGAAGTCATTATAAAAGCATGTTTAATATTTGGATCGTTGTTGACTCTGAAAAAAGAAATCACAGACTGTCTAATATTTAAAGGAGTTCGTTCAATTTTTTCGATAGACGCAACATACCAATCAATATATGCTCTTATTTCTGGTAATAAAATAGTGGTCAAATGTGTCTCCAATTTGTTTTTCCATGTTTTCTTTTCTGAAAGAGCGCTTTCTTCCATTTCAATCTCTTTGATTTTTCTTATGAGCACATTTGCTTTGGCCTTCATTGCTAACTCTTCATAATTAGCATAATTAGTATAGACAATAATAGGCACAATAGACCTCCAATACGAATTATCAAATTTACTTCTGATGACTTTTATAGCACCTATACCCCCATCAGCACTATCGCCGCACAATTTCAAGTCAATAATAAACAACGAGATTTCTTTCCCGTATTTATCATACTTTTTTTCTATAAGATCCGTAATAGTCGAATAGGTATTGTGAACCAATAAAGCATCGTTTATTTCATTGTAGCTAACCACTACCGGCCCTATTTGTTCAACATTTTCCTTCAATTTGTAAAAGGCAACTTTATTGTCCTCAATGATAATGATTTTATTATCCATAGTATTCTAGTTTATTTGTTAAATGTTATTCTTACATAAAAATTATTTCCTTCAAACCCAAATTCACAATCAAATAAGTTACCGCAATCTTGTTCTTTCATATAGTTGACAAAACCTTGTAAAGATGTTAGGGTAGTGCAACTATAATGGGCGCAATCCATGCTTTGAATTGAAGGTTTTTTGTGTTCAAATTCATCAATAATCGTTGATGTATTGATTTCGCCTTCAATTGTTTCATCTTTTATATATATATCCGTGCTTGACACTGTAATAAATGCTTTTTTTCTAGCGCATATTCTATGCCCTCCATCTTTAGCATCACGTAAAGAGTTATTCAAACATTGAGTAATAAACGTTTGCATAATGAATTTGTTACAGTGTATTTTTACAATTGGGATTTTTAATTTACTTAGTTCTCGTGGTTGACTAATGTTTATACCATTCACATAAATCTCTTGTTCATTCCAACGGATTTTCAGCATTTGATTCAGCATAGAAATAAAGCAACTACTGAACACATCCTTAATTGTATCATCATCATTTACTAGACTAGGTTCGTTTTTATCCAACAATAAACAATGGATTCCGTTTCTTCTATGCTGTTCAATGTTCGAATATAAATAACTTATCATTTCATTAGTCAACCAATACCACGTCCGGCTGAAAGATAGTAAGACCATGTTTTCAATTTTGTTTTTCAAAGCATTGTCCCATTCGTCTGGCAAATCATTTCTAAGATTTTCAAATTCGGCCATTTCGTCAAATACAGACCTAAAGACATGGTTTGAATTCGAATACACTTTCTCAAATCTTATTATACTCTCCTGTTTTTCCTTCCAAACCTCAAATTGTTTTTCATCAGCAACACGCTTTACATACTCATCTATTTGTGGTTTGAGCAGCAGTAACAAACGACCTGATTCTTGTGCATTTTTCATAAATCTATCATGAGCACCTGCCTTTTCTTTAATACTCCTCTTATTATTATACTCATCCAGGAACTCTTTTTCTTTAACTCGCCTTAAATCCTTGTCGTCAAATAAAAAAACCACTATACCGATAAGCGGTCCCTCTGATAAACCATCGTTTTCGAGCTCAGAATTGGTTGCCATATTTAGCATTAAATAAGATGATCTATTGAATTGTCCATCACCAAGCGAATGCTCCATATCGTCAGCTAGTTCTTTTTTTATTATAAAAGGCTGACCTTTTTTCGGTAGCTCTTGCTCGAACAACAACTTGTGATAATAATATTTCTCGTCGTCTTTTATGTTGTTTTCAATCTTATAACTGGCCAAATTATATGGTGTCCCGTTTTCATCTTTCACAATGACGAAAGCTGCATCTGCATTCATTACTCTTGCAGCAACTTCGAGTAAATCCTTCGCACTTTGGTCGAAAGGTTTTTCATTCTGCGTATTTGGATTCACCAGATCCTTTAAAAGTAGTCTTTCATACACAACGAACACGAATTTCTCAAGAATAGATATGCCATCAGGAGTTTTGTTTTCGTTATCCAAAAAATGCCTAAACCAAGCATAATAGTATTCGTGTTCAATTCTATCCTTATAGTATCTAACAATATTTATTATGTTATCATTTTCTGAGAACACAGAGAAAGCCTCCAGCATCCAATGCCCTTTTAAGCGTTCTTTTTTGTAAAAGAGTGTTTTTAAACTAAGGTCCTTCTCAATAGCCAACACAAAATTATCCAATGTTTTGCGAGTTATCGCTGTATTGTCATAATATAAAAGTGGTAAAAAAAACTCTTTAAATTCTTTTGCGCAATTTTTAAGTCTATCATCATTATCATCAAACACATGGTCAAATACCTTGAAGAAAGAATTGTATAATATGGTCTTTTGAATCTTATACTCATTCATTTGTTCTGTAATTGTCATTTCTTCCCCTCTTCTAAGTAGTTCTCCAAGCCACAATGACTTAGCCTCATCCTTATATGTCGCCAATTTGATGTATGAAATATACCTTTGTGCAAATCTCTTTCTTATTATTTCATCATATTTGTCTTGGTTACTTTCAAGAACACGGAAATACAAATTCCATGATTTTACTATCACATCTTTTCTCACAAGTGCATTTGACCCTAAAATGGCCAAATGTTTCAGCAAGACTAACAATAAGTTCAAGTCATTGTAATTAGGATTAGGCTCTTCAAATAATTCTTTCAACTTTATCAATTGCAACCGATGTGCAGAATACCTCACTTTCACATATTGAGATAGAGGAGGGAAGGTGATGGCTTTGAGAAATGATATTTTGCTGTCAAGGTTCTCGTTTTGGGGATCTTTAGTATATAGGTCTAATAAGAAATTAAAGACACGTTCCTTTGCGATTTCACTGTCTTCTTTCTCTCCTTTTTCTGCCATTTTTCCTAATTCAAAATAAAGGCGGTGCTTCCAAATCATTCTTAACCAATATCTTTGGCTATCAGAAATTCTCTTTATTCTGCTCTTAGTATCAATATTATAGTTTGTTTCACTATCATCGAAATAATGGCTGAATTCTTGTGAACAGAACTTCCCTTTGTTTCGTTCAATTTCTCTCTTGCAATCCTCATTAACCGAGTAGTTCTTAAGGTTTTTGTAGAGATCGTACAAATCACATAAGCTACAATTGTTTTCCATTTCTTTACTGGGCAACACAAAGAAATGTAAGTATGAAATAAGATGCTTAGATTTTAGACTTTGCTGAATCTCTTTGTATTTGTATTTAGACAGCCTGTTTATCAAAGTGATAACACTGTCGAATTCAAAGCTATCATCACCAAGAATTGACATCATGTAACTTTTAGTCTTATGATAAGTATTTCCAGTTAGTAAAGCTTGGTCCACAAAGTAATATTTTATTTCTTTTTGCTTTGATATGGCTTTCAAATAAGACAACTTGGTTTTGTTGTTTTGAAGAGGATCATTGATATTGAGATAAACCACAAAAGCATTGTCGCCAAACACTTTTTGGTTTATTGTACTAACATAACACGACTCGTAATCATAATCCGGGGTGATAATAATATTTAAAGTGTTTTGAGCAACTATTTTGATTTGATCTAACCATCGGCACAAATATGGATACGGGACACTCTCTGATTTGGTCTTTTGTTTATCGAATATATTCAACTGCTGAACAGAATTTGAATGCTTTTCAGCAGGGTTAGATGTGTGAAAAAAAGAGGATACTGCACCAAACAATTGTTCAATGTCAAAATAATATCTATGATGACTCCCCCCATGAACGATGTGACCAAAATAAATGAAATCTCGTATTTCAGATAGTCTTTGTTCAGAAACCCTATAATATTCTTTCATAATCCTCTCGTCATCAAGGTCATCAGACTTTGAAAACTCTTTTGTTATGGCTTCTATGGCCGGCAAGGCAGGAATAGGCAGATCAAACTTCTCTTCAGTATTAAGAGAAGCATTTTTGGTTTTATTGATATAGCATTCATTTTGCCAATCTTTGAAAGGGAATGTGCCCTGTTGCATTGATTCTTTCTTTTCATTTCCGCCTCCGTCTTTGCCTTTATCTATTTCTTCGTTTTCATCCGAGTCTTTGTTGATGAGTTCACACCATAATCCTTCCCTTTCTTTCAAATAATTGACAAT
>Ga0247610_10007789_pt1 | contig 10947 bp, 11 predicted proteins | sample 174DNAGHGhighgp2_FD_193483 | JGI IMG/M metagenome (GOLD analysis project Ga0247610, IMG submission 193483) | Sheep rumen microbial communities from Palmerston North, Manawatu-Wanganui, New Zealand - 1742 DNA GHGhigh gp2 | ecosystem: Host-associated > Mammals > Digestive system > Stomach > Rumen...
TTTCCCCACAGCAGGAGCGACGGTCAATCCGAAGGTGGAGGAATTTGTCCATTCCATCGGCATCAACATGATAGTAGGCTACGGTTTGACAGAAAGTCTGGCAACGGTCTCCTGTAACCATCTGGGTGAACCCTTCACGGTAGGTGGTGTCGGTATTCCTATCGAGGGCATCGACATCAAGATCAGCGATGAGGGCGAAGTGCTTTTAAAAGGTCCGACCATCACCATCGGCTATTACAACCGAGAAGACCTGACGAAGGCCGCGTTTACAGACGACGGTTATTTCAAGACCGGCGACTCCGGTTATCTAAAAGATGGTGAGCTCTTCCTGAAGGAGCGCATCAAGGATCTTTATAAAACCTCTAACGGCAAGTACATTGCCCCGCAGATGATAGAGTCGAAGCTTTTGGTTGACAAGTATATCGACCAGATAGCCATCATTGCAGACCAGCGTAAGTTTGTGTCAGCTTTGATCATCCCAGTCTATCCATTATTGGAAGAGTATGCCCGAGAGCATCATATCCCGTTTGAGAATCGCGAACAGTTGTGTGCCGACAAACAAATCTACGACATGATGAAAGAGCGCATCGACACGTTACAGCAGCAGTTGGCCCATTATGAGCAGATCAAGCGTTTCACACTCCTACCCCATCATTTCTCAATGGAGAAAGGCGAGCTCACCAACACACTGAAGATTAAGCGCCGTGTGTTGAACGAAAACTATAAGAAAGAGATCGACGCAATGTACGAGGAATAATTTGGCTGTTTCAATTAATTGTTGTACCTTTGCACCCATGATTACGCAAGACCAACTGAAAGATATACTAGAGCGGGCAGACGCGCTGCACCGATACCTCGAAATCGACAAGAAGAAGATGGAGTTCGAAGAGGAAGATCTCCGAACCCAGGCTCCTGATTTCTGGGATGACCGCAAACGTGCCGAGGAGCAGATGAAGAAGGTGAAAGGCATCAAGCGATGGCTTGATGACTATAAAGAGGTACGTACACTGGCCGACGAACTGCAATTAGCCTTCGATTTCTTCAAGGACGAAATGGTTACCGAGCAGGAAGTCGAGGATGATTATACCAAGGCGCTCAAAGCCATTGAGGATCTGGAGTTGAAGAACATGCTCCGTCAGAAAGAAGACCCGATGGAGGCCGTGCTGAAAATTAACAGCGGTGCTGGTGGCACAGAGGCCCAAGACTGGGCCTCGATGCTCATGCGCATGTATATGCGTTGGGCGGAGGCCCATGACTATAAGGTAACCATTTCCAACCTGCTTGACGGTGATGAGGCCGGCATCAAGAGTGTGACGATGCAGATAGAAGGCGGCGACTATGCCTACGGTTATCTGAAGAGTGAGAACGGTGTGCACCGACTGGTGCGCGTATCACCCTTCAATGCCCAGGGCAAGCGTATGACGAGCTTCGCCTCCGTCTTTGTCTCACCATTGGTAGACGACACCATCGAAGTGTATGTCGACCCCGCCAAACTATCGTGGGACACCTTTCGTAGTTCAGGTGCCGGTGGACAGAATGTGAACAAGGTGGAATCAGGCGTTCGCCTGCGCTACTGGTATACCGACCCTGATACTGGTGAGGAAGAGGAAATCCTGATTGAGAATACCGAAACCCGCGACCAGCCGAAGAACAAGGAGCGTGCGATGACCCTTTTGAAGTCGCAGCTCTACGACCGCGCCATGAAGAAGCGCTTAGAGGCTCAGGCTAAGATTGAGGCCGGTAAGAAGAAGATAGAATGGGGTTCCCAGATACGTTCGTACGTCTTCGACGACCGTCGCGTGAAAGACCATCGCACCAACTATCAGACGACTGACGTCGATGCCGTAATGAACGGTAAGATCGATGATTTCATCAAGGCTTACCTGATGGAGTTCCCCGTGAATGATGAAGAATCATAGTTGAGGGGCTAAAGTTTAGAGTTTAGAGTTTATAGTTTATAGTTTAAAGTTTATAGAAATGGCACAAATTGCAAAAGCATCAAAAGCTACTGAGAAGAAAGTGGCTTATCAGAAAAAACAGGAAGACAAAGGTAAGAAGGTCGTGAATTGGATCTTTGGTGTGTTGATAGTGCTCGCCATTGCATTCGTGGTCTATTCTGTCTTTATCGTTTCCTGATGAGCGGCTTTGAAATCGAGCGTAAATTCCTGGTCAAAGACGAACGCTACAAAGAGCAGTCCTTTGCCCACAGCCGCATTCGTCAAGGGTATATCTGCAGCGGTCACGGACGCACCGTTCGTGTGCGTATCCGTGACACGCGCGGGTACCTTACTATTAAAGGACCCTCTACGAATGGCGGTCTGAGCCGTTATGAGTTTGAAAAGGAAATCACGCTCGACGAGGCCGAACACCTGATGCAGCTATGTGAGCCGGGCATTATCGACAAGACGCGCTATCTTGTGAAGAGTGGCTTGCACACCTTTGAAGTCGATGAGTTCTATGGCGAAAACGAAGGGCTTGTGATGGCTGAAGTAGAACTCAGTTCTGAAGACGAGCCTTATGAAAAACCCGATTTCATCGGTGAGGAAGTCACCGGTGACCGACGTTATTACAACTCCTATTTGCGTTCCAACCCTTTTTCTCTTTGGGATCGGTAAAAGACCATCGCTGCTATGAGTCCTAGGATGCCAGCGAGAGTAACACCTGTGGCATTAGCAGAAAAATCGAGCCAGTCGCCATTACGCGTCGTTGTACAATAGGCCTGCAAAAGTTCCAACACCCCACCCATGATGACTGGCATCAGCCAGGCCCAGAAGAAGAGTTTCTCATAATCTGGCGACCTATGCTTCCAAATATATTCCATCCATATCACCAGACAAGTGCCACCATACATGATGAAGTGCACCCACTTATCGATAAACTCTACATTATCAAGGGGCGTCTCTGGGAAAAAAGGCAATAGAGACAGTATCCATAACAAACAGATACAAGTCACTGAAAAGGGATATTTTCTGATATATTGAATAACAAACTGCATATTGACTCCTTTTTCGTTGCAAAGGTACTTTATTTTAGGCAAAAGAACAAAAGAAAAAGAAAAAAATAAGTTCTTATGTCCCTATATCTAAATAATTTGGTAAATTTGCAGCAGAATTATGAAAGAATTGAATATGGCAAAACTGGAGAGAGCGAGTTTTGGAAGCAAGCTTGGCGTCATTCTGGCGACTGCCGGTTCCGCAGTGGGACTGGGTAACGTATGGCGTTTCCCCTATATGACAGGCCAGAATGGAGGGGCCGTTTTCATCATCATCTATATCATCTGTGTATTGCTATTGGGCATTCCGTGCATGATCAGTGAGTTTATTATCGGCCGTCACGCCCAAGCAAACACAGCACGGGCCTATCGGAAGATAGGCGGCAGGAATCCCCTGTCCTTCATCGGTTATATGAGTGTGCTGACCGGCTTTCTCATCACAGGTTATTATGCCGTCGTGTCAGGTTGGTGTCTGCAGTATATATGGGCTTCGGCCATAGGTCAGCTCGATGGTGGCAGTCCCGAGTTCTTCAAGAACTATTTCGTGGAATTCTCCCAGGATCCTGTCAAACCCATCTATTGGACTTTCCTCATGTTACTGGCTACCTATCTGATTGTTGAGCATGGTGTTCGTGACGGTATTGAACGGGCCTCGAAGATCTTCATGCCTGTCTTGTTCATTCTTCTCCTTATCATCGTAGTAGCCTCTTGTATGCTTCCCAACGCCTCGCAAGGCATTGAGTTTCTCTTCAAGCCAGACAAGACGATGATCAATGGCGACGTTTTCCTGAGCGCTCTTGGGCAATCGTTTTATTCCATGAGCATTGCCATGGGATGTATATGCACCTATGCCAGTTATTTTTCAAAGCATACGAATCTCACCACCTCAGCGGTACAGATTGGTGTCATCGACTCTTTTGTAGCCATCCTGGCTGGTCTGATGATATTCCCCGCAGCCTTCTCAGTAGGTGTCAATCCCGACAGTGGCCCATCCCTTATCTTCATCACTTTGCCGAATGTATTCCAACAGGCCTTTGGCGGTGTACCATTGGTAGGCTATATTATTTCAATACTGTTTTATCTGCTCCTGTCTTTGGCAGCTCTCACATCTTTAATATCACTTCATGAGGTGAGCACTTCCTTCTTTCAAGAAGAGTTTCGTATCACCCGTAAGACAGCCGCCATCATTGTCACAGTCTCCTGCTGCGCCATGGGTATTATTTGCTCCCTCTCTTTGGGACCTACTGGTACTACGCTTCATTTTTTTGAAAAGCCACTGTTCGATATCTTCGATTTCGTGACAGGCCAGATATTCCTACCTATTGTTGGTTTCCTGACTTGCATTCTGATTGGCTGGTTCGTACCCCATAAGCTAGTACACGACGAGTTTACCAACCGTGGAACCTTGCGTGTCGGCAGATATTTCCACCTCTATCTTTTCCTGATAAAATATGTATGTCCGCTCTGTATCCTCTTTATTTTCCTGCATCAATTAGGTTGGCTATAAGACAAGAAGGCAATGAACAGTGAGCGCGGTAACTTCGGAAGCAGGTTGGGCATAGTGCTGGCAACAGCAGGTTCTGCCGTAGGCTTGGGCAATGTGTGGCGATTCCCGTATATGACGGGGCAGAACGGCGGTGCAGCCTTTATCATTATCTATCTGGCCTGTATCCTCTTCCTCGGCATCCCCGGTATGGTAAGTGAGTTCATTGTGGGTCGTCATTCCCAAACGAATGCCGCCCGTGCCTATGCCAGTTTCTCGAGCGGAAAGGCTTGGGGACTGGTGGGCATTCTGGGTATTCTCACCTCGACGATCATTTTAGGTTTCTATGCAGTGGTAGCAGGTTGGTGCCTACACTACTTAGGCGCCTCAGCCATTGGTCAGCTGAAGGGTGATACGGGTTACGTGCAGCAATATTTCCAGACATTCTCTGGTGACCCTGTGAAGCCCGCCGCCTTAGGTATTGCTTTTATTCTGATTACCCATTTCATTATTGTCCGAGGCGTCCGAAATGGTATCGAACGGGCCTCGAAACTATTGATGCCACTGCTTTTTATTCTATTGCTGATCATTGTGATTGCCTCTTGCTCGTTGCCTGGTGCTTCGAGAGGAATAGAGTTCCTGCTCAAACCCGACTTTACAAAAGTCACGCCAAAAGTCTTCCTCGAAGCTTTGGGACAGGCATTTTTCTCCTTGAGTCTTGGCACAGCCTGTCTCTGCACCTACGCCAGCTATTTCGCAAAGCACACCAGACTCTTGCATTCTGCGGCCCAGATTGCACTCATCGACTTCTTTATTGCCTTGATGTCAGGTCTGATGATCTTCCCCGCAGCCTTCTCTGTAGGTGTACAACCAGACAGCGGCCCGTCACTCATCTTCATCACCCTGCCCAACGTATTCCAGCAGGCTTTCAGCTTCATGCCGGCGCTAGGCTATATCATCTCCATCATGTTCTACGCCCTGCTTGTCTTTGCAGCCCTCACTTCAACCATCTCGATGCATGAGATAGGCACAGCCTTCTTCCATGAGGAACTGCGTATCAAGCGCTCCAAGGCCGCCTGGATACTGACCATCGTATGTAGCTTAATCGCTGTCTTCTGTTCGATGTCAGTCGGAAACGCCAGCATTCAGGTGTTTGGCCGTTCACTGATGGACTTCTGCGACTTTATCACGGCTCAGGTCATGCTGCCAGCCGGGGCTATGCTGACAAGCATCCTTGTGGGATGGTGCGCATCAAAAGCTCTGGTCCGTGGGGAGTTCACCAACTGGGAGACCACCAACAGCAAATCCTATTTCAACATTTATCTGTTTTGCGTCCAATACATCGTACCTATCTGCATCCTACTGATTCTCATGCATCAGTTTGGGGTCATTTGACGAGATAAGAAATAAGATTTAAGAGTTATGATTACCTGATGCTATGAACTTCCTGAAAGAATTATTTTACCTGAGAAAGTCAGACCGCAAAGTCATTATCACGCTGCTCTGTGTGATTGCGATTGCCTTCGGGGTCATCTTCCTGACGGGTAGCGATGGAGAATCCAACGAACTTACGCCAGCGGACACCCTTCAGAAAGAGGCAAGACGCGACAGTTTCCAACGGCATCCCTATCGTGAATCCAACAAGACGGTGTATATCCGTACCAAAGTGATTTATCGTGACACGGCCTACCGTCGTGGCAAGGCATTGACTGAGGCAGAATATGATTCTGTAAAAGCCCATTATCAGGAGAAGATCAAACCGGGCGAGCATGTGGTTCTCAATACCGCCGACACGACAATCCTGAAGACGGTGCCCGGCATCGGTACTTATTTCGCAAAGAAAGTGGTAGCATACGGCCAGCGTTTAGGCGGTTATGTGAGTGTCGATCAGCTCGATGAAATCGAGGGTTTTCCCCTCGATGCCAAGGAATATCTGACGATAGAAGACGCCACCCCTCGTAAACTCAACGTCAACACACTTACACTAAACGAACTCAGGAAACATCCCTATATCAATTTCTATCAAGCAAAGGCCATTACCGAGTACCGTCGTCTACACGGTCCCCTTCGTTCGTTAACCGACCTGCGTCTTTCCAAAGATTTCCCCCTAGAGGCCATCCAGCGCCTGGAGCCTTACATCGAATTTTAATTTTTTGTTAATAAATCATAGCGAATGATGAAGATACGGAGATTTTTCGTATTTTTGCAGAATCAACTAGAAACGAAAGAGATATGTTTGAATCACTGTTACTGTTTGGACTTGGAATGCAAGAAATACTGATCATCGCATTTGTTGTCCTGCTGCTTTTCGGCGGCAAGAAGATTCCCGAACTGATGAAAGGCCTCGGCAAGGGTGTAAAGAGCTTCAAGGAGGGCATGAATGAGGTGACGGATATGACCAAGGACACGAAGGAAGAAAAGAAGGATGAGTGAACCCGCTGGCATGACCTTCTGGGACCACCTCGACGAGCTCCGCTCGGTGGTCATCAAGGCACTGGTCGTGACGGTAGTGGCCGCAGCCATAGCCTTCTGCCTGAAAGATCAGTTGTTTGAGGTCGTGTTGGCACCCCGGACGAGTGATTTCATCACTTACCGGCTCTTAGGGGTGGAGCCCTTCAGTATCCACCTGATGAACACGGGACTGACGGAACAGTTCATGATCCACTTGAAGACGTCGATGTTTGCAGGTGTGCTCGTTGCCTCGCCCTACATCATCTATCTGCTATTCCACTTCATCTCGCCAGCGCTCTATGACAATGAACGAAAATATGCCACCCTGCTCTGCACCAGCGGCTACCTGATGTTCATGCTGGGCACCCTGCTCAACTACCTTCTGATCTTTCCGCTGACGGTGAAGTTCTTGGGTACATATCAGGTGAGCGAGGATGTGGCGAACATGCTGACCCTGCAGTCGTATATGGACACACTGCTGATGATGAGTCTCGTGATGGGAATCATCTTCGAGCTACCAGTAGTGAGCTGGCTTTTGGGCAAGATGGGGCTTCTCAAAGCCTCGATGATGAGGATGTGGCGTAAACACGCCATCGTGGCTATCCTGGTGATTGCCGCCATCATCACACCCACGACAGATGCCTTTACACTCTTTATCGTAGCCCTGCCTATATGGCTGCTTTATGAATTGAGCATTTTCATTGTGAAAAAATGAATTATAAGAATATAGACTAAACAATACTCATATTATATGTTACGTAAAATCAGAACGATACTTGCAGGAGTGTTCTTTGTACTGATCACCCTGCTTTTCCTCGACTTCACAGGGACGCTTCATCACTGGCTCTCGTGGTTGGCCAAGATCCAGTTCCTACCAGCAGTGATGGCGCTCAACGTAGTGGTTGTTGTGGCACTACTGTTGCTGACCCTCATCTTCGGACGCATCTATTGTTCTGTCATCTGTCCTTTGGGCGTTTTTCAGGATGTCCTCGCCCGTTTCCATCGGAAGAAGAACAAGTACAGCTATTCGAAGGAGTTGAAATGGTTGCGTTATCCTGTTCTGGTGGTGTTCATCTGTGCTGCTGTAGCTGGTATCGGTTCTCTCTTCCAGTTGCTGGCACCTTACAGCGCTTATGGACGTATCGCCACTATGATCTTCCAACCCCTTTGGAAGGCTGGTAACAACGTGCTGGCCATGATTGCAGAACGGGCAGACAGCTACGCTTTCTATACCGTCGACACATGGATGCGCTCGTTGCCTGTACTCATCATCGCCGCCGTTACCCTCGTGGTACTCTTCGTACTGGCTTGGCGAGGCGGACGAACCTATTGCAACACCATCTGTCCTGTAGGCACCATCCTCTCATTCTTCGCACGTTTCTCTTGGCTGAAGATCCGGTTCGACGAGAACAAATGCAAGAACTGCTCCATGTGTTCCAAGAACTGCAAGGCTGCCTGTATCGATTATAAGTCGCATACCGTCGACTACAGCCGCTGCGTGGTCTGCGGCAACTGTATTGAGAGCTGCAAATTCGGCGCGCTAAGATATTCCGGAAAATCTAGTCATCCTGGCGATTCAAGGAATTCTAGTGAGGCAAGCCCTGTCGATGCCAGCAAGCGCTCATTCCTTATAGCCTCAGCGATGGTGACAGGCGCAGCGATGGCCCAGAAGAAGGAAAAGCTGATGGATGGCGGTTTGGCAGAACTAGAGGACAAAGTAGCGCCTTCGCGCCAGACGCCCCTCACCCCACCGGGTTCGCTCTCTTTCGACCATTTCGCCCAACACTGTACAGGTTGTCAACTCTGCGTGTCTGAATGTCCCAATGAGGTGCTCCGTCCCAGCAGCGACCTGATGCACCTGATGCTGCCTGTCATGTCTTATGAATTGGGGCACTGCCGTCCGGAGTGTACGCGCTGCTCGGAAGTCTGTCCTGCAGGTGCTATAGTGAAAATCGACAAGGACGAGAAATCCTCTATCCAGATAGGTCATGCCGTATGGATCAAGAAGAATTGTGTGCCCATTACCGATGAGGTGGAGTGCGGCAACTGTGCCCGTCACTGTCCCACTGGTGCCATCGAGATGGTGCCCCTTGACGAGAATGATGAGGAATCGCCCATGATTCCTGCTATCAACGAGGCTGCCTGCATTGGCTGCGGAGCCTGTGAGTACGTCTGTCCGTCGCGTCCCTTCTCGGCCATCTACGTCGAGGGGCACGAAGTACATAGGAAAATATAGTTTAAAGTTTACAGTTTATAGTTTATAGATGATTACCAAGATGGATAAGAATATATCGAGGCGGAATTTCCTGAAGGTCTTTGGAGCCGGTAGTATGGCAGCGGCGGCGACGCTGGCGGGCTGCAAGGGAGGCGACAAGGCCGGTGAACAAGCCGCAGAGGAATATAAGAACCAGGTGGAGCCGCCCGTAGGTAAGATGACCTACCGCGAGAACCCCAGGACCAAGGAGAAAGTGTCGCTCTTAGGCTATGGCATGATGCGCCTGCCGACCAAGGTCGACAATGACAGCGAATTCGATCAGGAGATGATCAACAAGCAGGTAGACTATGCCATCGAGCACGGTCTGAACTATTTCGACACCTCCCCAGTCTATTGTCAGGGACAGTCGGAACGCTGCACAGGTATCGCCTTGAAGCGCCACAAGCGCGAAGAGTTCTTCGTGGCCACAAAGCTCTCCAACTTCAACCGCGACTACTGGAAGCGTGAGAAGGCCATTGAGATGTATCAGAACTCGTTGAAGGAGCTGCAGGTCGACTACATCGACTACTATCTGCTGCATGCAGTGGGTGGTGGTATGGATGAGTTCAATGGTCGCTATGTCGATAATGGCATCATGGATTACCTGATGAAAGAGCGCGAGGCTGGCCGCATCCGCAACCTTGGCTTCTCGTTTCATGGTCATAAAAATGTGTTCGACGAGATAATCGCCTTGCAGGACAAGTATCACTGGGACTTCGTACAGATTGAGCTCAACTATCTCGACTGGGACTATGCCAACGAGATCAGCAAGAACAATGTCGACGCCAGCTATCTCTATGCCGAGCTTCAAAAGAGAGGTATCCCTGCTGTCATCATGGAGCCGCTGTTGGGAGGTCGTCTGGCCAACCTGCCCCAGTATCTGATGACAGAGCTGAAGAGCCATGCGCCAGAGAAGTCGGTGGCCTCGTGGGCCTTCCGCTATGCTGGCACGCCAGAGGGTGTGCTCACCGTACTGAGTGGCATGACCTATATGGAGCACCTCAAGGACAACCTGCTCTCCTATTGTCCATTGGAGCCCCTATCAGAAAAGGAGATGCACTATCTGGATAATGAGATTGCGCAGAAGATTGTCAGTCTGGAGAATATCCCCTGCAACGACTGCAAATACTGCATGCCCTGTCCTTACGGCATCGACATCCCAGCCATCTTCGTGCATTACAATAAATGTAAGAACGAGGGCTCGTTGCCAATGGGCATTGGCGACAAGGACTATCGCAAGCACCGTCGTCAGTATCTGATCTCACTCGATCGTGTAGTACCTCGCGACCGCCAGCCCGACCATTGCATCCAGTGTGGGCAATGCGAGCCCCATTGCCCGCAGAACATCCGCATCCCTCGCGAACTGCGTAAGATCGACGAAATGATTGAACGTCTGAAGCGCGACCCTGAGGGAGTAGGCGAAGAAATCTGAGGAAAGACACGGAGTCACAACGTGCTCCTGAAGATCTGACTTTTATTCCCAGGCTGGGAATGTTTTGTTCCCAGTGTGGGAACGTTTCATTCCCAACCTGGGAATAATTTTAATCCTTAATGGAAAGACCAAAGGCACTTATTGCGCGACAAGAGCCTTCCGACAACGAATAAGAGCAACTTACTTCGAGAAAACCCTCATCCCTCCCATGCTCAAACCCCTTTATACAAAGGCATTCCAAGAGATTTAGGGAGGGATGATAGATTTATGTGAAGACAAATCATCACCGATTCGCAAAAAAAAGAAGTGGCTGAATATCAGCCACTTCCTGCAAT